>Ga0114975_10000162_pt1 | contig 49145 bp, 45 predicted proteins | sample S_130626_EF_Meta_FD_87031 | JGI IMG/M metagenome (GOLD analysis project Ga0114975, IMG submission 87031) | Freshwater microbial communities from Lake Simoncouche, Canada to study carbon cycling - S_130626_EF_MetaG | ecosystem: Environmental > Aquatic > Freshwater > Lake | place: Lake...
ATATCGAACAAAAGACTTTTGGGTCTTCAGAGATGCATATCCAGTTACCTCAGGGCATTTGCTATTTGTGCCTACCCAAGAGCAAGGTAACAATCTCTGGGAGTGCTACAAAGCAGCCTATAAATTCGGATACGAAGGTGTTGAAGCAGAACAATGGGATGGCTTTAACATCGGGCAGAATGTCGGTGAGCCAGCTGGTCAAACTGTGATGTATCCGCATGTTCATATGATTCCTCGACGAACGGGCGATATGCCAGATCCACGTGGGGGTGTTAGGCATGTTATTCCAGAAAAAGGAAACTATCGTGTCACCAAGTGATCATGAAGTTATTGTGGATTGGCATAATCAAGAAATCCCATGGTGGAACGAAACGTGTGCATTAGTTTTACAAGTATTCGGTTTGCCGGGAAATAGATTTGTATATACACCTAGTGAAGATTTCATGACCTTTACTTTTAAATCAAAAAAAGATGCAGCCCTATGTCGTATACTGTTGAGCGAGAGACTGTGAAATACCTTGTTGGCTTTCTTTTTGGATTTTTATTATGGGTGTTTATACTCAGTATAACTCCCATGCCAGAGACTAAGGTATATGATTGTAGTCTAGCAGAATTTCATCCTGACTTTCCTGCAGAGGTTAAAGAACAATGCCGTAACCTTCGCAGTCAAAAGAAACAAGGATATGTATGATCTACATTAATCTAACTATACGCAATCCATGGAGTGACCGTTTTGAAATAGTAAGTTCATGGGGGCAAAAAATATTCAAACACAAAGCATGGGAAGTTGAGATATATCGATCAGATACCGTTGCTGAACTTGAATTTAAAATTACCTCGCAAGAAGATCATGCTGGCGTTGCACTAGGGTTAGGTTTACTCAGTTATACTCTTAGAGCACAGTTATACGATACAAGACATTGGAACTATGCAACACAATGCTGGGAAGTATATGAATGATGATTTAAAAATAGGCATTGTTGGATTAGGATTTGTCGGTAATGCTATACGCAATGCCTACGATAGCTTATTCACTACTATTGTCATAGTCGATGTTGATCCTGCTAAAGCAACTGGCACGTTTAGCGACCTAGAAGACTGCGATGCTGTATTTGTATGTGTGCCTAGCCCTGCAAAAGATACTGGAGAATGTGATACCAGTATCTTAAATTCTGTGCTGTATATGTTGCAGGATTATAAAAATGTCATTATCAGTAAGACTACTGCACCTCCACAGTTTTATGAAAAAATGCAATCAATATATCCTAACTTAGTTCATATACCCGAGTTCCTAGTAGCTAGTCGTGCTCTTGAAGATTACCGTAAAGAACAAAATGCTATCATAGGTGGAAAGGTTGCTGCCTATAGAAACGAAGCAGAACGTATTATTAAACTAGTTCAACCTATAACAATGGTAGAGCACTGTTCAATAGGCGAAGCTGCCTTTGTCAAATATACGATCAATAGTTATCTAGCTACCAAAGTAGTGTTCATGAATGAGATGAGTGAGCTGGCCATAGCACACGGATATAAATGGGATACTATTAGAATGTATCTAGCAGAAGATACTCGAATTGGACTAAGTCATATGCAGGTCCCCGGTCCGGATGGCTACTATGGATTTGGTGGTATGTGTTTTCCAAAAGATACAAATGCATGGGTAAAATATGCTGCCAAATTAGGAGTTAATTTAAACATATTGAAATCAGCAATCAAGAAAAATGTCCTATTAAGGTTGCAAAAACCTAAATAATATTGTATAATAATACAAAGACATCCACGTCGATAACTCGGAGAATAATAAATTGACAACAAAATTTACACCAGATCCTGCACTTAAACCTACACCAGAATTTAAAGCAGATAACTACATACCTTTAAAACAAGAAGTGTATGTTAAAAAAGAAACAGGCCTAGATGCAATGGCAGGCGACGGTGGTTACGAAGAAGCATATCTTGGCGATCATCTTCGCTTTAAAATGAAACGTGATAACAAACGTTTCTGGGCCGGCGACAACATTAGTGACTACTTGCACGAGGGTGATTTGGAAAAACTAATTGACGAAGCAACTGAAGCATTTGAAACGGTGCTAGATAGATTACTTATTGATCGTGAGAATGATCCCAACAGTAAAGGCACAGCAAGACGACTGGCCAAAATGTATTTTAACGAAATAATGGCAGGTAGATATGAACCGGCACCAGACGCAACAGCATTTCCAAATGATTCGGCAGACCGTTACGAAGGTATGTTGGTTGTTCGTAGCGAGCTTCGCAGTATGTGTAGCCATCATCACCAACCCGTTAGTGGTGTTGCTTATATTGGTATTATTGCGGCTCAGAAACTCATCGGACTTAGCAAGTATACAAGGATCGCTCAGTGGTGTGCCCGTCGAGGAACTCTCCAGGAGGAACTTTGTAACGACATTGCCCGCGAGATTAGTAAGGCAACTGAATCAGAAAACGTAGCAGTCTACGTGCAAGCGGTTCATGGTTGTTGTGAGAATCGTGGTATTATGGCGCATTCTAGTCTAACACAGACTACAGTATTACGAGGAACATTTAAAGATGATCCGCATACAAAGAAAGAGTTCTTTGACAACATTAAACTTCAACAAGAGTTTGCACCACGATGAGATATATTACTAACAAGTTTGACAGTATTCGGTTACCAGTAGACCCTGGTTTATTAGAATGGTTGCAGGAAAGATACCCTGCATCAAAATATTTTATTAAGGAGACCTAACATGAGTCGTGTATATCTTATTAAACCACTCGAAAAGAAAAGCATTATTTGGCATGTGGAAATGTTCCGTGATAATCCGGACGGTTCTACCAGTTGGTTTAATCTTGACGAAACGTATCGATGGGGGCAAGGCTTTATTGAAGAAGACTTAGATTGTAATCTTCCCTGGGAAGGTGATGATATAGCATATACTAAATCCGACGCTGGCTGGGGGTGTGAGTTTGATGATACTATCAGTGTTGAGTGGGAATTCAGTGATGATATTAGCGAGCTTGAACAACAAGAACTCAAAGAACTCTACTACGAAGGTGGGTCAGGTTGGCTCTACGATGGTGAGCATGATTGGCAAGAAGAAGATGCGGCTGTTCACATTATTGCCCCATACCAAGTTAGCTTATGCGAAGATGATGGCACAGTTATTGAAGAAAACGTAAAACTAAAATCACGTCCAGATCCTAGCAATGCATGGCCGTTTCCAGTAGGACTAGTATGAACTCAGTCGACATAGCTAACAATTTAATCTTTCGTGCAAAGAACTTGAACGAGTTTACTGTTACTACCGAAGTTCCTGATGGGTTTAGATTTAATGGAGATATTCCATTTGATATGCAAATTAAAGACAATTTAATATATGCTAAAGTATGGGCTGTGGACTTTGACGAGGCTGCTAAAAGATTAGATAACTGGCTAGGAACATGTAAATGAAATGGTTGAAAAAAATATTATGGCGTTGGACCCAAGAAGGTCGAGAGATATACGAGTATGAAGGCGACAACGGCAAAATCCGATTATCGAAGAGTCGCTTGATATCTCACGATGATTGCGAGGCAGTCAGCGATGACCCTATATTAAACTTTAAAGTGTTCAATGCTGTGGGTGGCAAGGTTGTAGAGTTTAGACGATATGATCGTAAAAATGATAGAAATGACTCTACTACCTATATTATTACTAATGATCAAGACTTTGGTGAACGTATTGCTAAAATTGCTATGATGGAAAATATAAAACTATGATCGCACAAGAACCAGCAAGAGGAGTATTGCTAGTAAACGACTGGGGCACTAGCAAGATGTATAAGGCGGTATGTGATTGCGGAGATGACGTTTGCACACATACCATTGACGTAGAAGCAGAAGATATCGGCGTCACTGTAACCATTTATACAAAAACTAGAACTAACTTTTGGTCAAAGACCCGCTGGCAACACATGTGGACACTATTAACCAAAGGGTATGTTGAATTTGACACAAGTCTTATTATGGCCAAACAGGTTGCTTTTAACTATGCCAGTGTGTTACAATCAGCAGTTAGTGATGTTGAGGAATTAAGAAATGCAAGAAAAGATAAATGAAGTAATGAACATTCTCAGTGAAGAATGTGCTGAAGTTATACAAGCTGTGAGTAAAATTAATCGCTTTGGAATGGACAATTACAAGCCTGGTAAGCCTAAAACTAACAGACAACACCTAGAAGAAGAACTTGGTGACTTAATGACCATGATTGATATCTTACAAGAAATGGATGTTGTTAGTTATGCTAACATTGAAAAAGCCGCCGAAGCTAAACATGAAAAATTAAAAAAATGGTCCACTATCTATGAACAAAATTAAAATTGCAGAAATATTTTACAGCATCCAAGGTGAAGGATTGTATGCAGGAACACCCAGTGTATTCCTGCGTTCTTTTGGTTGCAACTTCCAGTGTAGAGGCTTTGGTCTTGCTACTGGAGAACGTAGCACAGAGCCCGAGGATGTTGCTAAAAAAATTGACTTATACAAAACATATGATGACTTACCACTTGTAAGCACAGGCTGTGATAGCTACGCTAGTTGGCATCCTGATTACAAACATCTAAGCCCTTTTATATCTTTAGAAGATATTAAAACTAAGATGGAAGATCTAATCCCAAACAAGACATGGACACAGGCTAATGGCAGTGATGTTCACTTGGTTATCACTGGTGGTGAGCCATTGCTAGGATGGCAACGTGCATGGCCTAAATTAATTGAAGAATGTGCAGCCAATGGGCTAGTTAATGTAACATTTGAAACCAACGGAACTCAAGATTTAGATCCTAAGTTTGCAGAGTGGTTACGTCATCAATCAGATGTTAATATTACATTCTCTATCAGTCCTAAATTAACCTGCTCAGGCGAGTCTTGGGAAGATGCTATTCAGCCAACTGTTGTTACTTCGTATTCAGAATTAGGTAGTGCATACTTAAAATTTGTTGTCAGCACACAGCACGATGTAGATGAAGTAGATCGAGCAGTAGCAATATATAAAGACAATGGATTTACCGGACTAGTGTATTTGATGCCAGTAGGCGGTGTTAATAACTTGTATCATTTAAACACTAAACAAGTTGCACAACTATCAATGGATAAAGGTTATAAATATTCACCTAGATTACAAGTCGATATTTGGAACAATGCGTGGGGAACTTAATGATAAAGAAATTTTTTAAAAAACTGTTTGCCAGTTCGCCTACAGAAGAAACTGCCGCTGTTAAACCAAAAACAGAAAAAGAACTAGCTACAGATAAGGGCGAGCCTTGGGTGGCTGTATTAGATACTAAGGTTAATATCCAAAATCCAAGGAATGGATTTTTTGAACTTGACTGGAACGAACCGTTTATTGCCATGCTAAAAGCCAACGGCTTTCAAGGTGAAAACGATGAAGAAATTGTTGATCATTGGTTTCGAGAGCTTTGCAGAAATGTCCTTGCAGAAGAAGGCATGCCCGAAAGAATGGCTGGGTCCATTAATGTTGTCAATATCCAAGACGCTAAAAAATGACCATAGACTCAACTATTAAAAAATACAATTTCTCTAGTGTTATTACACAAACAGACACTGACCAGACCTGTGATATAGTAAAACAAATCATCGATTCTGGAAACTATTTTGAAAATAGTCCAAAGTATCAAACCAAAGAAAATTTATTTGCCAGGCAAGAATCAGTTTGGTTAAAATATCGAATGAGCTTTTTGTTTGCCTGTTTTATGTATCTCGGGCACGAAACCAAAGTCAAAGGCATTAACTGCTGGAGTTTTATGACTAAACAAGATGATAATCAAGATCGCCAACAACTGTGGCATCACCATCATCATGACTTGACTTCTAACAAACTATCAGGTATAATGTATTTGAGTATACCCGACAATATAGAAAATTTTGAAGAAAGTGGCACAGAGTTTACCATGGGTCATCCAGAGACCGATTCAACATTTTTTATAAACCCAGAATACTTTACTTGGGTCGTATATCCAAGTAAACTATGGCATCGACCCGGACCGTGCCTTAGTGATAAAAATCGTTTTGTATTAGCCGCAGATATGGAGTATTAATATGCAAATTAGAAAAATTAGAAATCCGTTGCCAGCAACACACTATGCCCCTTATTGGGACTTTTCCATAGGCACCTCGTATTGGGGAGAGTTTAAAAAAGTTGATAAGATTAGAAACTGGTTACTCGATCACGAAGAAGAAATTTTAAAAAAATATCCAGTAATGCACGACGGCAACACTGGATTAGGTGATGAAAGTGTGACTAGCAGATTTGGTCAATATAACTTATTCGATTTTGCCAATGAGATTCCAGAGTTAAATGATCTAAAGAAATTTTTACAATTATCGTATTTAGACTTTGTTACTATGGACTATACACCTATAACAAATTTACACATTGTATGTTGGTTTAATATTCTACACACTGGTCAAGAAATTAAAGAACATCTGCATAACTCAAATTTTGATTGTTATCTAAGTGGTAACATGCATCTAGATGACTATAAGACCATGACTAACTATAAAAGTCCTTTAGAGGTTGGTAAATCGCACAGTATTGCTAATACAAAAGGAGGTCTTACAATTTTCCCTAGTTGTGTAATGCACTGGTCCGACAAGCATGAAGAACCTACTAGACGTGTTAGTGTAGCATTCGATCTTAGACCAGAGATAACACAAGATGATGCAGTTAACTTTTTAAATGCACGCCCATTTATGAATCCAGAAATTTATAAAAATTTAATGTCAGAAATTGAATCAGTTTCTAAATTAGAAAGATAAAATGTCATATATTTTAGTAGACACAGCTAATACATTCTTTCGTGCTAGACATGTAATCAAAGGTGATGCCGATACAAAACTTGGTATGGCCATGCACATTACTCTTAATTCGATTAAGAAAGCATGGCAAGACTTTGATGGGAAACATGTAGTTTTCTGTCTCGAGGGTCGTAGCTGGCGAAAGGATTACTATGCTCCGTATAAGCGTAATCGTCAAGAGACTCGCAGTGCAATGACTGTTAAGGAACAAGAAGAAGATAAATTGTTCTGGGAAACATTTGACAAGTTCAAAGACTTTGTTACTACGAAGACTAATTGCACAGTTTTGCAAAATCCTAGACTAGAAGCTGATGATTTAATTGCAGGTTTTATACAGAATCACCCCTCTGACAATCACGTGATTATCTCAACAGACAGCGACTTTGCACAATTGATTGCTCCTAATGTTAAACAATATAATGGCGTTGCAGATACCTTAACTACACATGAGGGCATCTTTGATAAAAAAGGCAAAATGGTCATTGACAATAAGACTAAGCAGCCTAAAGCAGTGCCCAATCCAGAATGGTTATTGTTTGAAAAATGTATTCGTGGTGACACTAGTGACAATGTATTTTCGGCTTATCCCGGCGTAAGAAAAACTAAACTGCAAGAAGCATTTGAAGATAGAACCCAAAAAGGGTTTGCTTGGAACAATCTCATGCTTCAGCGTTGGGCCGACCATGAAGGTAAAGAACATCGCGTGTTAGATGACTATGAACGCAATAGAAAATTGATCGATCTTACACAACAACCCGACGACATTAGAAATGTCATTGTTGAAACTATAACTAATCAAATTACTGAACCCAAAAGTATTGATCAAGTAGGCATTAGACTGTTAAAATTTTGTAACTTGTATGATTTACAAAGAGTTGCTGATAATATACAGCAATATGCAGAACCATTCCAAGCACGGTATTCTAAATGAAAGTATGCCGATTCGAAGACACATGTCCTAATAAGACAACAAATTGTATGGAGAAAGAAATGAACTTAAAAGCAAAACCTATCGTAGATGGAAAGTTTTGATTGTAGAAGATGACGGCGAACGAATTGCCACACTACATAAAAAAGAAAATAATAAATTTATGCTAAGTTCAAAAGACGGTGAAGCATACTTTAATAAAAAAGATGACCTAATTAAACATTTTGGTAAAGACTTTTTTCAAAGTAAAGTTAAATCTACTGTGGTTAACACACAGGATAAAGATGTGCATACGTTTCCTGCGGCATGTAAACCATATAATGCCATGTATGATGTTCAAAGAAAACTGCCATTATACACCAAGAGCTTACAAAGTAAAAGTTTATATTGTGCAGGATACTACGCCATACAGTTTAACAAAGGATGGGTTAAGAGCTTTTGTCCTAAATTGATCACTGTAGAACGTTATGCATACAAAGGCCCGTTTAGAACAGAATTAGAATTAAAACAGGTATTGAGTAATGTCAAACCAGATTAACACCTATCCATTGTTGCAGTTTATCCAGCAAGTAAAAGGTGCTGACTTAGCCAAACAAAAAGATATTCGAATAGATATCGTAACTGCTAAACAAGTCTCTACCGCACTCGCCGAAGTCTTAGCAAAGGTCAATCAAGACTACGATATGTTGCTAAAAAATTTACAAAAGAACACCAGTGACAACATCACTGTGCAGTTTGACGGGGGCGGGTTCTCTAGCCAAAATTAGATAAATATATACGTAGTTTATGGAGAACCTATGAGTAGACCTAAACCGCGTATATTATTAGAATACGTTAACAAAAAGAATTATAAGTGCGAGCAAATACTCGACGCTGAAGCCATTTGGGCTGTTTTTTACAAGGATAAACCTTTTAATTTAAAAAGTTTTAACAGCCTTGTAAACTATCCCGGACCTAAATATAAGAAGGTTAGTTTTAGTAATCCCGGACATGCCATTAATCTAGCTAAAAAATTAAACAGTCAATTTCAATGTCAAGATTTTACTGTAGTGGTGCTGACCAGCGGCACAGTGCTTAAATGATTACCCAAGAACTTTATACTAAAATGTTCTTAAAAGAGTGGGGTAAAAGTGTTGACCCCGCAAATATACAACTATACAAACACACATGGTGGTTCAACACTAGAACCAAAAAAGAAGGCGGACTACGCTTAACAGACAAAGGATTTGACTTTTTAACAGATATATTAAAACTAGCATCCTACGAAGTTCCATTCACAGATCAAATTGAACTAAGTCCTCAAATTATAATATTTTTGGACAAGTTTTTGGACTGTCCATATTTTTTAGATTATGCAAGTTTAACCGTTTTTTCGGAAAAAAAATCTTTTGAGCTTTACATGTTTTCGGACGATATCCGAAAATACGGACTAATTAAAGCCATAAACAAACAAAAAAAATCAGAAGATACTTAGCCAAAATAAGTTGACAGACTACACGTTCTGTTATACAATAACAGCACTTAAACAGTTTTATAAGGAGCTAGTATGTCAGAAGTATCCACCCGCACCGTAGGACCTAAGGCCGCTAAACGTGCCGTCCAAAAAGCATTTAAACACAATCGTCCACTGTTCTTGTGGGGCCCTCCCGGTATTGGCAAGAGTGAGATTGTTCATCAAATTGGAGCAGACATTGAAGCTCACGTTATTGATATCCGTTTGAGTCTTTGGGAACCTACAGACATTAAAGGTATTCCATATTTTGATAGCAATACTAGCAAAATGGTATGGGCTCCTCCTTCAGAACTGCCTGATCAAATCTTAGCAGATCAACATAAACAAATTATCCTGTTCATGGACGAAATGAACAGTGCGGCTCCTGCTGTTCAGGCAGCGGCTTATCAGTTGGTGCTGAACCGTCGTGTTGGCACTTATAAGTTGCCGGACAATGTTCTAATTGTTGCCGCTGGCAATCGTGAGGCTGACAAAGGTGTTACATATCGTATGCCAGCGCCGTTGGCTAATCGTTTCATCCACTTAGAAATGCGTGTGGACTTTGATGACTGGTTTGAGTGGGCTACTACAAATCGTATCCACAAAGACGTTGCAGGCTTCTTACAATTCTCTAAAAAGGATTTGTATGACTTTGATCCTAAGAGCAATAGCCGCTCGTTTGCTACTCCACGTAGCTGGACATTTATTTCAGAATTGTTATCTGAAGACGATGGCGACGAGAACACATTAGCGGATTTGATCTCCGGTGGTGTAGGAGAAGGTCTTGCTATTAAGTTTATGGCGCACCGCAAGGTTGCCGGTAAATTGCCTAATCCTAGCGACATTCTCAAAGGCAAGGTTAAGAAAATGGAGACTAAAGAAATCTCCGCTATGTATTCGTTAACTGTGTCATTGTGCTATGAGCTTAAAGATGCCGCAGATAAGAATGCTAAAGATTGGACTAGCCAAGTCAACAACTTTTTTGAGTTCATGATGAACAATTTTGAAACCGAATTGGTTGTTATGGGAACCAAACTTGCGCTTACCCAATATCAATTGCCGTTGGATCCAGATGAGATCGACTGCTTTGACGCATTCCATGCCAAATATGGAAGATACATTTCGGCAGCCACAGAGCGTAAATAATCATAATCCACTTGACACCGCCCCCGGGCGGTGTTATAATATATACATTACACAGGAGCAATTATATGTCTAATGTCGATCCAATCCTTGATAAAATTGTAGTAGCTAGAATTGGCTTACTACTACGTCATCCGTTTTTTGGTAATATGGCTACTCGCTTGCGTATCGTCGATGGCAGTGACTGGTGTTCAACTGCCGCTACTGACGGTCGTGCATTATATTACAATCGCGATTTTTTTGAAGACTTAACTCCTAAGCAAGTTGAGTTTGTTATTGCACACGAAATCTTGCATAACGTATTTGACCATATGATGCGTAAAGATGGTCGTAATGCACAGATTTGGAATGCTGCCGCTGACTATTGTGTTAATGGTCAATTGATCCGCGATAAAATCGGAGATGAGATTCCTAAGATTAAAATCTATCACGACACGAAACACTACGGTAAAAGTGCAGAACAAGTATATGACGAGATCTACGACGAGGAAGATGAGAAAAGTCTTGCCCAGTTAGGTCAATTACTTGACGAGCACATTGACTGGGAAGGTGATGGCGGTGGTGATAGCAAAGACGGTAAAAACAAAGGTCCTGGTCGCCCACAGTATAGTAAAGACGAACTCCGTAAAATCCGAGACGAAGTTAAAGATGCTGTGATGCAGGCGGCGAGTGCGGCAGGTGCAGGCAATGTGCCGGCGGCTGTTGAGCGCATGATTAAGGATATGACTGAGTCTAAAATGAACTGGCGTCAAATTATTCGCCAACAGATTCAAAGCACTATCCGCAACGACTATACATTTATGCGCCCAAGCAGAAAAGGCTGGCACGTCGGTGCTATTCTTCCAGGCATGAATTATTTAGAGTCTATTGACATTGCTATTAGCCTTGATATGAGTGGGTCTATTTCCAACGAGATGGCGCAAGACTTCCTTGGTGAAATTAAAAGCATTATGGAAGAATTTAAAGACTACAAGATTAAATTGTGGTGTTTTGATACCAACGTATATAACGAAGACGACTTTGAAGCTCACAACGGTAAAGACCTTATGGAGTATGAAATCCGTGGAGGTGGTGGCACAGAGTTTATGTGTAACTGGGACTATATGAAGGAACAAGATATTGTTCCTAAGAAGTTTATCATGTTCACTGACGGCTATCCATATGGTTCTTGGGGAGAAGAACAATACTGCGATACAGTATTTGTTATCCACGGCAATGACACTATTGTTCCGCCGTTTGGCACTGTAGCATACTATGACGCAGTTACTGAAGATTGATGCGGATGCGTTTTCAGCGGGTCAAATTGAAAGTAAGATTTGGGCCGCTGAACAATTGGAATTAGTTATTAAAAAACTTGATACCGGCCCGTTAAGGATGTATGTCCTCGGCGGCTGGTATTCTCTTTTGCATTTTATATTATCTGTAAGAAAAAATATTGATATTGAATATTGCAGAAGCGTGGACTTAGATCCCATAGTATCTTACAATGCCAATAAAATCAACAATGCATGGGAAATTAAAGATTGGAAATTTCGTGCTTATCCGTTTGATGCTAATGATGTAAACTATGCACAAGAAAAAATCAATTGTGTAATTAACACTAGCACAGAGCATTTTGATAATAACAATTGGTTTGAAAACATTGACCAAGGCACTCTAGTGTTACTACAAGGTAATGATCTCGTAATTGACGATCATGTTTCTCGACCAGATTCGTTAGAACAATTTGTCAACTTATACCCGGTAACTACACTTGAGTTTTCCGGAACAATGAATTTTCAATTTAAAAATATGTCGTATAATAGACATATGATTATTGGCATTAAATGAACAAACTTAAAGTAAATCCACTAAATGTATTCAAAATAAGGAAAGCCAACTTTCCTGCTTATCATTTTTTTTATACCAGTGAAGCATTTACCTCTGATATAAAAAAGCTCGATCAGTGGATCTACTCACATCTTAAGGGCCGATATTTTATCGGTTCTGGGGTATCATTACACAACAATACAATAGAATATATTGTAAAAATCGGATTCGAAGTAGAAAAAGAACTCAGCTTCTTCAAACTTGCGTGTCCACATATTATACATAGATAATTATACAGTAAAGGAGAAATTTATGACCGAAGAAACTCAAACACCAACACAACCAGCAGCCGCAGGCGCAGAAACCGCACCCGCACAAGATAACGATTTAAATCTTAGCGATCTAAATGCTATGAAAATGATTATTGACGTTGCTAGCACACGTGGTGCATTTAAACCAACTGAAATGGTTTTAGTTGGACAAACTTATAACAAACTAGTGAATTTTTTAAATTCAACACAGAAAGGTCCAGCAAATGGTTGAACTTAAACACGTAGGTAGAGTTAAAGCCAATGGCAAAAAATGTCTAGTGGCTTACAGAACATTACCAGGTGATGCATATCACGCTGTTATTATTCCAACCGAAAATTTACCGGACAGTTATCACGACGCACTAATTCAATTAGTTGAATCTAGTTCTGCACAAGATAGTTACGAATTTGCAGACGTATTGAGCAGATCTAACTTTCCAGATGGTTCTACTATGCTGGCCGCACTGCATACACAAGGTCGTATGATCCGTGTTCCAACTAGTGATATCAACATGACTCCAACATTAAGTGAAAGCATTAGTCTTGATGAACTCAATGCACTAATTGCAGAACAACGTGGTGTTGCCATTGATGATCTACATATTCAAGCCCAGTCGTCACCACAAGCTGAGGTTAAGGAAATTGTAGAGGTAAAAGATATTACTCCGCCTAAAAACGAAGAACATATGACTACTGAAGAACGTGCTACAAAATATAGAAGCGAAGCAGATCGCTTGTATAAGGAAGCTGCCAAACTCAGAAAGATGGCTTTAGAATTAGATCCTAAAGAAAAGTGATTTTGAAAAAAACTTTGCCAAAAGAAATTATAGAACATTGGCCTGAAGTTTTTGGAGAGATTAATTTAAAAGTTATCCCAGTAAAATATCTCGACAGTGTTCTTATAAATTTTAAAGATGGCAGAACCTGGCAGATACCGATACGTTCAAAAGTTAGAGGTAATGATACATCAAAAGTAGAAGCCGAACTTCAAGAGTTCTTTGCCACCTACGACGATGTTATTAGTCACATTGACTTCAAACTAGATACAGAAAAAGTTAAAAACGATATTAAAAAAATTACAGGCAAATTTTTAAAGAAAAGAAAATTATGAAAATCCGGCTAGTAAGTTATAGTCAACCAACTATTGAATTCCAAGAACAAGGAATCAATGATGCACAAGATCTAGTAGCATATTGTGCAAGGGTCAGTAATCCAGCTAATCAATTTAACACAGAAACCAGTGAAAAGTTGATTAGCTATTTAATCAAACACAAACATTGGTCGCCACTTGAGATGGTCAGTATGTGTTTAGAAATCGAAACTACCCGTGATATTGCCCGTCAAATTTTACGTCACCGTAGCTTTAGTTTTCAAGAGTTCAGTCAGCGTTATGCTGACCCAACGGCTGAAATGTCAAATGCTTTTGTGCTACGTGAAGCACGTTTTCAAGATACTAAGAATCGACAAAACAGTGTTGAGTTTGATATGGAAAATCAAGAACAAAAACTTCTTGCCTACGAATGGGAACGTGCTCAGAGTCGTGTGTTGTATGCTGTAAAGAAAGAATACAAATGGGCTATTGATAACGGTATTGCTAAAGAACAGGCTCGTGCATTGTTACCCGAAGGTCTTACAATGAGTCGAATGTATATGAACGGCACACTTCGTTCATGGATACACTATATTGAGTTAAGAGCATCTAATGGCACACAGAAAGAGCATATGGAAATTGCCAAAGAATGTGCTGTTGCAATCAGCACAATATTTCCTCTAGCTAAAAAATTGCTTAGTGAGCAATAAATAATTTAGGGTATGCTTCTTTGAATTGACTATGCAGCCATGCATAGTCATTTATTTTGGCTATTTTTAGTTTGTTTAAACTATTCGATAGCGCATACTTATTCCCAGCTTTAGCACCCAATACTGCATATCCGCCATTAGGTTTAGAAAGACCCTTGGTCATCCATGTTTGTAATCGTTGTTGACTGTCGGCATCATCTTGCAATGTTAATTTAACTGCTTCTCTAAATCCAGTGCGCCAGGCAATATAAGGAGTTTTGCTGATAGAATGTGTGCTGGCTAGTTCTGGTAGAATTTTTATTTGATCACTAAGACCTGTAGTGATGTCAATCTTGTTAGTGTGCTCTATATCAAATAAAAATTTCGGTAATAGTTTAATTCCGCCGTTGCCGTAAATTGCATCGTTGATATCGTTCTTGCTGTGCCATATATGCACAACATCAAATTCCACAGGGTCAACTTTAAAATCAAAACAAAAATCATCTGATACTAGAGTATCAGCATCTACAACCCAAAAATGTTTAGTAGATGATGTGATTGCGGCAACTTTATGTGCCGCATATATACCCTTTACTCCATCAACTCTTCGAGCAAAGGGAAAACGATTTTTTAATAATTCAAAATGTTCGTTAGCAAACGGTTCACCACAACTCAAAAAGAAAATCTCATAATCTGGAATTAGATAAAATAAATTAGTTGTGTCTATAATTTTTTTATTCTCAAATTCTCCTAAACGATCTTTCTTAAATTTATATCTGTAAGGTATTAAGTATACACCCTTAATACCATTATTTTCAAATTGATGTATATAGGTTTCATCCCATTCTTCTACATTATATACTGGATTAAAATTTTCATTAATTATTACACCAAAGTCAACATACCAACAATATTTTGTAGAGTAACAATCTTCAATAGAGTTTACAGGAATTGCATCAGGATACTTTTCAAGTATTATCGATGCAGTTCTACTATTTTTTTGATAAAAAATATTGATCATTCTTTTTCTAAAAATCCATAATTAGATCTATTGGAGTTTTTAAATACTCCTTTGAAAAATTTACTAGCATCAACGTCTAATTCACATATTTCAAGATCTAATCGTTTCTTTAACTCATGTCCGTAATGAATGATTTTAGCAGATAGCGCATCGGCTGTCATGTTCTTAACTTCTTTGTTCCAAAAGTCTGTTAAGTATTCAAAGTCTCTAACTTGTATATAATCCCAGTCTGTGCAGTTAGTCATGTAGCAACCTTGACGGGCTCCTAATATAGCCCACTCACCGTTGTCAGAATCTTTTCCAATGTTAAGCCACACTAATAGACGTTGCATGTTTTTCCAATGTATGCTGGTCTTAAATGTTCTATTTTCTAAACGAACACCTCTTTCTAATGACATCTTTACACCTTCGCGGAATCCTGCACGCCATGCTTGAAAGGCGCTGGCGTTGTTATATACATCGCTAAAACAACTGTTCATCTGAATGTATTCTGCATCCCAGCAGAAATCTACTTGTGCATTAGGATCATTTGCGGGTGCGTTTTCGTGCGTTTTCATGTCTAACACATACTGCTTAGGCCATAATTTTAATCCGCCATTGCCATACATTAGTCCGTTGACTACATTATATCCTGCCCATGATATAACGCACTTTGATAAATCTTTGTGTTGATCAAAATTTACTTCTTGGTTTAAGAAATCTTCTCGTATGATGTTGTCGCCATCTACTGTAACAAAACGATCTGTTTCGCTAAGATTGGCACAGGCTTTATGTGCCGCATCGCTGCCTTTGACTCCGTGAACACGTTTAGCCCATGGCACTTTGTTTAGCAAGTCTGCATAATTTTGTTCAGCATTTGGTTCATCGTAGCTAAGGTAGATGATATCATAATCGATAATTTTAACTGTTTGACTCATAGTGTAATCAATCCGTATGATTTAAAAAATGGTTTGGTATAAAATTTTATTTTCTTTGTTGATTGTTCTATTTTGGAACTATGATTAACATATACTCTATCATTGTGTGCTAGATCTAATGTATTAATTTTAATTGTTCGTATTAGAAAATTAGAATTTGTTAAAGAAGTTACATAGAATTCTAATTTAGAATTAATTTTATACTTTTTTATGTATGCACGTTCTTCTGCATTTAATTTAAATGCCCACTGGTTAGTTTTAAGATTATTTTTAATAGATAAAGCAGAACTAAAGTCTTTTACTTTTAATATCTGTAATAACACCCGTTGATCATCTGATGTTTCATCTTTTTGCACAATCTTAGATTCTGTAGGGCTACTATATGCTACCCTGTAAGTTGAATAATTTAATTTACCACTTAAAAAATCCTCAACTTCAGTCTGCGGAACTTCTATGTGATGAGAAAGTGCGGTATTAATTTCGTTTGTAATAGACAATATGTCACCGGTGACATTGTCAAAATACACTTTGTAAAGACTAGAAAACTTAGTGGAGTCGATGATCCGTTGAATTTCTTCATCAGTAATAATTGTATCGTCGTTTTCAGCTAGCATAGGTAATGTAATCTTCTAAAAATGAATCTTCTACGTAATGCAATACACCAAATTGTCTAAATTGATTAATATAGACAGCGTCAGCATTGACTATTTCAACTTGCGCCACTTTGGTCCAATCAGGATGAACGCTGTTCCAACCTTGTATTAAGGACTTCATGTGTGTAAAACTGCATAACTGTGTGTTGTCAAAACAATCATCAATTCCTAAAATTTTAACAGCAATGCTTATTGTAACATCAAGACTGTAAAATTTTTGATAATTTTTAGGAGCAAAATCGCCATAAAATTTTTCCCAGTTATATGTTATAAATTCAACTAATTTCCAAAATTCTAAACTTTCATTTGATTTTTTAAAATAACAAAAGCCACTATACAAATTAGGTAGTTCATTTTCAATAAATGTTTTTCGATAAACTCGGTCAGTGAGGATATCTCCTCTAAAGTTTTTAACTTGACTTGTAAAGTATAGATTTCTATCTTGTAATTTTTTCCATACATGGTTCAAATCAGATAAAATTAACATGTCCGCATCTAGTAAGATAGTCTGCTCATAAGGGGTAGCATGATATGCCTTCCATCTATTTTGCACTTTCCAATCACTGTTTAGTGCATGGTCTTCAAATGGGATTTTAATTATTTTATCAAAAGCAGAAACATATTGTTCGGGAACAACATCGTTAGTCATTAATGATACATGTTTCACAGTTGACTGACTATTTGCAATACTTTTAGCTAGGTAATATGCTTGTCTAATATAGTCACAATCTGCAGAATTCTGTGCTACAACAAAAAATCCTTGATTACTTTCCGTCATCAATTAACCTCAATAAACTATACTTGTTCATAACATGCACATCAATCCCTTGTGTTTTTAACGCAATATACTCACCTAAATATTTTTCTTTTTCTAATAAAAATTTAAACTTGTTATCTGAGATATCAATCATAACATCTTTATCCAAAGTATAAAACTTTTTGCCTGGCAGAATTGCTACTACTGGATGATCAATATTTCCATTAAAAATATGTATTGCAATACTAAATGCAAAATCATTCCTATATATTTTAGAATTGATTTTATAAAGCAACCGATAGTAATCCCAATTTTTTCTAATATGTTTTAACAATTCAAAAAATGATGCTGTGAATTTATTTTTTCTAAAAAATACAACCGTGGCCCAGTAAAATGGAATACTTTGATCATTGATAAATTCAAACGATTCTGTATTCCTCCATTGGGCAAGATCGTGGCTATCTCTAAATAATGCCAGGTGCTCATCATGATTAAATTGATGTGCTAGATAATCTGAAGAAACAATGTAGTCACTATCTAAAATAATTGTTTCGTCATAGGGACTTAAATCATATGCTTCTACTCTAGAAAGATTTTTCCAAACTATTTGTTTACTATAAAGAGATCCATCACTGTATCGACGTTGCTGTGTTGTATCAGTGTATGCAGTGACAATTTGATCAAATAGATCACCTGCATCCGGTTGACTTTGCAACAGCCATTCTTTGCTATCAGTTACAATGGTTATCGGTAAATCTATATACTTTTTTAACCGGCGGGCACAAAATACAGCCATTTTACAATAGTCAACATCTGGATTATTCTGAGCAAAAATTAAAAATCCTCTAGTCATAGATCAATTAGGTTAGATATAATTCTTTGTTTTTTTATGTTGCTATACTTGGCATAATATTTTTCAGATTCTGCCTTATACAATGTCACAGCTTTATCTAAAAAATCTTTTACATTTGCCACTTCCATTGGAATATTATTATTGTCAATAATAATTGCAGATTCTGTATGAGAAGACAATGCGGTTAAATTGGCAATTGTCTCAAGGTTGGCTGTAAAGCTACAACCATTATGATAAAATATCAAACCCTGTTTAAATTCTTCAAAAGCAGTCTTGCGTGAAAGATTTAGAGTAGCCATAAAATTGGCTGTTTGCAGTGCTTTTTCTAAACGTTCGTCCATAGAAATTTCCTAGATAGTTACAAGTAATTATCTAGAAAAAAACTGTCGAGGATTTATTTTGATTAGAGTAAGCCGGAGCCTGTAGCAGTAGGCGTCGGAACGGATACGTTAGAGCCAGAAGGACGAACTTGTCGAATGTAACTTCTTAAATTACCATCAACATCTTCGTCTATAGCAGTATCCCCAGTGTCGTCATCTTTAAACTGAATTGATAAAATTAACTGTGTGCTACCTACATTTTTTCGGGCGTATATTTCATAGTCATTTTCAGCATAGTTACCAGCTGGGGCTTGTTTTCTAAACACTAACTGATCACTAGTGGTCATATCATACCAACCTAAATTATAAGTAGTGCCAGACGCACTTGCAGCTCCTGCTACTGTGGCAGTCTCAGTATAGCCAAACTCAACTGTTCCAAACCCGCTTGGCTGCGTAGATCCATTGCCTAGCATGGTAGTCCAGTCGATATTTTTAGGTGAACCGACTGTTCCGCCCGAACGACCTGAACTGATCCAAATTTTGCCCCCAGCATTAAAAAATGCTCTGGCATGGTTAGCTGGAGTAACCGTTAAACTTCCAGTAGTATATCCTGGGAATGTAATAGTGACAGTATGAGTTAATGTTCCATTCCAAGATGCAGTGCGGGTTTGATCAACCAATGTTTCAGTTGAACTATTACCAGCAGCTGCCAATGTTAATCTATTTGATCTAATTGTTTGTGCAAAATTAAAATATTGATTAGCTATTGTAGAACTGATTGTTGAAGAACTATTAGCCACTGTCAAACTGGCGCTTTCGTCAACTCCTGTTTGATGTTGTCTTGCTAAAATCATATCGTTACGAAGTCTAACCCACTGAATAACTTGGGCAGTAGTTGACGGAATTAATTGCAAACTTGTTATAGCTTGACCGTAACCTTCGTCGGCTGCGCCTAATCCCATTACAGAATCAACAACGGACTGTATAGAATTATAATCTGCTGCATAGATTAATTCGCCTGCAACTTTTGGAAATACACCAGATGGCATCACTAATCCTTTATAATATTACACATTCAACTAGTTTAACACCAGTATCTGTATGTGTTTCTAGAGCAATAGCAAACACATCTGAACTATGTGATGCTGATATAACAGCAGTGCCGTCATTAGATGCTACTAGTCGTTGTCCTTTAAATACAGATCCTGCAACTTTTACAGGAACTCGACCTTTTAGGGCAACATACACACCGCCTTCTAAATCTTTGTTCATCATGAACGCAGGATTTTCACTGATAACACCAATTGCTCTATCACCAGTCTTACTGGCTGTTATTTCTTTTTCGCCGCCCACTGATACTACTGTTCCTACAGAATACTCTGCATCGGATAAGTATTTCTCGGCCAAGTCAGCATACTGAGCTGCTGTAGCAGTTCCGTTGAATACATTGGCAGTTAAATTGCCCGATCCATCTCTAACAGCCACTGTGTTTATAGTGGCTGTGGTGGCTGCTGTTCTATATATTCCGCCTACATTTAAACTATCTGTTTGCGTGGCAGTTCCATTGAAACTATTTGCATAAACTGTAGAGAATTTTAATGTTGCTGAACCTAAGTTAGTTGCATTGTTTACACCTGGTAGAACATCATTTGCCACTAACTTTAAAGGTGTCACAGTAACACTTGCAGAAGTAGTTTGAAATGTGATTGTTGTTCCTACTTGATTTTGAATTGTCGGAGTATCACCGCCCGAAATAAAGACTTTTAAGTCATTGTCGTTACCAACTCTAAAACCAGCATCGGCAAAACTAACAAGTCCACTAAAACTTGCTGCTGATGCTAACACAAAATCACCGGCGCCGTAACCTTGTAATTTTAATGAGTTACTAGCAGTTCCCTGAAATACGTGATCTGTCGAAGTTACTCCAGAACTAGAATAAACTAGGGTAGTTCCTCGTTTAATTACTGTAAAACCAGTAATTGGATTACTGGCATTTAATGTAAATTCATCTGCTGATATAATGTATATTACTTCGCCATCAACAATAGCTTCAATAATAGCGTGACTACCGCCAATAGAATCTAATATATTTCTAGATCTAAATTGTGTTGTCCCAGCATTAGCAACACCTAATGGTCCGACTAAGACAAATGCGCCACCATCGTATGAATATAATTGTTTGTTAACATCGTCCCACCAAAAGTCACCTTTGGTTAACCCGCTAGGTGCTGTTGGGCCAACTTCGGCTCCGCCGGTAGTTCTAAACTTTGAACCATCGTAAAACTTTAATTTACTGTTAGAACTATCAAACCAAATTTGACCACTGAGTGGACGAGCCGGAGCATCTGCACCAGAAAAGTTTTCTAGCAAATGTAAGAAATTTTCATTTTGTATTTCTCCATATCCAGCATAATTTTTCCCAATTAATTTGAGATCTAAACTACTATCTATGGTGCCATCTTCAACTGTATAAGTTGCTGAGCCACGAAATCTATCAACACTATAAGACATTACACGCCCCTTTATTCTATATTTATATCAAAACTGCCCATTAAAGTCCTACGGGAAGTGTTATATTACTGTCAAACGTCCAAACACCGGCTGTAAGCTGGAATAGTTTGAACTGTCTAGTTACTGTAACTGTGGCAGCACCTGTTGGAACACCGCCAATACTGAAATCTCCAATCACTGATTCTTGTGTAGATCCATCTACACTTAAAACTGCCACGTATGTTCGAGAAATTTGACTAGCAACGTCAATGGCTGTAAACGCCGCTTGCGTCTTGGTGCAAAGAACTTTAGCATACGTTCCGTTTTCCCATGATCCCGGAGGGTATAACTCTGTTAAAATAATAACTACTTTTGAATCAATATTACCCACGGTAAAATCACTAGTATCAATAGTAGCACTAATTGTTCTACCTTTTACAAAACTGTCAACATAACCTTTACTGGCAGCATCACCGCTTGCTACAGGAGTAGAAACATTAGAAATTTTGCTGTTAGCTACATCTACCACGCCTGATCCGTTGGGCGACAAAGTTAGATTACCATTAAGATTTGTAGTAGAAATAGTATTGCCATCTACAAGAATATTGTCAACAGTTAGTTGAGTTTGTGGACCAAAACTAGTAATACCAGGAGCACTGGTAATAGTTGCACCTAAGCTGGTAGTGCTTAAAACTAATGCACCGTCAATTCTAAATTCTTTACCAAGTGCTAAATTTAAGTTATCACTAACTGTAAATTGACCGTATGGGGCAGCGCCGGAAGATCCGGTGCTTTTTTCCCACAACATTGAATGATTAGTTGGTGAGCCTGTGACAATAAATCCGCCGCCGTCGGCATAATCTTCACTGGCTGTGCTATCACTAGATTTTGCTAAAGTAATGACTCTATCTTCAACAGTTAAATTAGTAGTTTCAATAGTAGTAGTTGCACCTTTAACTGTTAGGCTACCACTGATATACATATCTCCATCAACATCTAATGTTGCCAATGGGTTTGATTTGAAAATACCAACACGTCTATCCGTAGCACGAATAGTAAACGCATCTTCTAAACCTGCACCAGTCTTTGTTCTAATCTTAAAGTCCTGGCCAGTATTATTACTAATATGCTCTATCAGCGTTAAACTGGTTCTAATTTCATTATTTTGATTAGGTCCAAGTATTAACGGTGTTGAATTTTGAATTGTAACTGTGCCCACTGTGCTGGTATTTTCTTCAGTAAGCATGAAACTACTGGTAGTCTTCAAAGCACCACTAGGAGAAACTACAGCATCAGCAGCACTGGCTGTGATGTAAAATTTCTGTCCAGTTAAAGTTCCAGGATTAAAGCCTCGGCGCATAGATCCAGAAAATCCAGCAATAGGATTCAATGGAACAAAAGTAATATCTTTAGAGAAAATACCCAATAGACTTGCACCTACCCATAATTTAACCACAGTGTGTTCTATAAGAACTGTGTCAACTATTGTTACTACTTCAAATCCGCTCTTGCCCTGGGTGTCTTTGTATACTGGTCCAGCTAGAGTTAAATCAGTGCCATCATAAAAGTATAATTGTTTGTTTATACTGTCAATCCAAAAATCGCCTTCTACAAAACTTGTGGGTTGAGAGCCGGAAACAACTGGGCCACTACCAACACTAAATCCTGTGCCATTGTAAACTTTAAGTCTACCTCCCACAGTATCATACCAGATTTGTCCTGTTGTAGGATTATTAGGTTGCGTGGAGCTGGCAAAATTTTCAAGAATTTTTATGAAATTTTCATTTATATATTCACCATACCCGCTGACGTTTTTACCAATTAAAGTAATATCAGTAGATGTTTGGTCAATTGCAGAATCAGCAACTTGTGCTAATAGTGTGCCATCTGTTTTGTTTATATTATACGTCATTTTATTGTCTACCAGTATAGATAATATAGCTGACTGTCATGTAGGGGTTCATTATACTAAACGCTACTCCTAAAGTTCCGGATGTATCAATGCCACCACTGGTAGGAAGATATTGTCCTGTTCCAGCTGCGCTGGGACCTAATCCTGCAATAAAGTTTGTATCCGGAATAACAGTGCTTGAGTTTCTAAATGCATAGAACTGTGTTCCAGCATTTGCTCGTAAATCGTGCTCGTGATCTGGAATGTTTGTCAATGCCAACGATTTTTCAGCTGCTCCTGATCCCGAACCTAACGTATCAGCGGCAACATCTGTAACCCTGTCAGCATTGCCGCCGCCAGCATCAATTAATACTGTAGGATCTGCAATGCTTGGCACAGTATTCCCGTTATCCATATCATCTTTACCTAGAGCAAAACGGCCTCTTAAATCAGGTAGTGCAAAAGTTGAACTACCTATTAGCAAAGAGACTGCTTTAAAATTATAACCAATAACTGAAAATAGCTCTGGATAGTCACCAATTCTAATCTCGCTACCGTCACATAGTAAATACCCGCCAGGCGGTGTTGCACTACCAAACGCCATTATAGACCCGATTGGCATGGTTGCAACGTTGGTTAGTAAAGTTGTTTTAGTAATTTTTCTAAGACCACTACCTGGACGATTAATTAAAAATTCATCATTATCTTGGCTAGTTGTTACTGCTGTTCTATTTGTTACAAAGTCTTGAGAAATTGTTGTAGTAAATGTTGCTAGTCCTGAACCGCTTTGACCGTCAAAGCTAACTGTATTACTAGAAACTTCTCCTGTCAATGAAAACACGGTCGGACTTGACAATTTACTTGCAGAGCCAGTAACGTTACCCGTAACGCTACCAGTTACATTACCTACAAATTCTTGTGCAAGTATTTGATCTCCGTAAATTCTACGCCACGCTTTACCACCTACTGTTAACGGATCACTACCTAAGTCGTGTGTTCCGTCTGCATCAGGAATGATTGCATAAGTGTTACTAGTTCCAGTTATTGTAAAACTGCCGCCTACTCTTAAATTTTTTGTAATTGCAACGCCACCTGCAGTTTTAATACTGCCTGTAACTAAACTGGTCGAATCTGTAGTGCCAGTAATTATTAAATTACCGTTTGATTTAATATTACCATTAACATCTAACGCTTCTGCAGGGGCTGTGGTATTAATACCAACTGCCAACGAGCTGTCAATACGCATAACTGTGGATGTTACACCATTGTTAACTGTCTTAAAGTCAAATGCTGAACCATTGGTTTTATTATTAAATGTCGGAATGTTGCTGTCAACTGTAACACTTAATTCGCCAGATGAACCAACTGTGATACCGCTAGGGTTACGAACGTTGAATTGGAAATTTGTTGTGCTAGTGGTATCGCTTCTTAAAAAATTCGAAGCTGCTACCGCATTACTACCAATTACTAATGCGTCGGCTTTTTCACTGGTTCCCCAGAACTTGTTGGCTGCGCTGTTGCTGTTAAAATCTTTTATTGATAAATTAAAACCTTGCTTGATCTCTGTAAAACCAGCAATGGTTGATTTGGGAATAAATGTATCTTTGCTGATAATTCCAACTTTTTCATCACTTACAAATAGATTTAGCACGTTGTGACTGACGTTGTTCGTGTCAACTACTATTTCAACTTCTGCTCCAGTTCTTAATCCACTGCTGAATTGAGGACCTACCAGAACCCAATTACTGCCGGTAAACAAGTAAAGCTGTTGATTATCTGTATCAGCCCATAGATCGCCTAGGTTACTATTAGCTACCGCTGGGGCTGAGTTAGATTTTTTAATACTACCAGCAGGCGCCCATGTTGTCCCATCATATACTTTTAATTGATTAACGCTGGCACTGTTGTCATACCACAACTGTCCTTCAACTGGATTGGTTGGGGCTGTATTTTTAGCAAAGTTTTCTAAAAGATGTAAGAAGTTTTCAGCAATGATCTGTGCATAGCCGACATAATTCTTACCTACAAAGGTTACAGGTAGTTGTTGATTAAGCGTTTGGTCTTCGACGGTTATATCAGATTTCTGAACATTGCCAGTTTCAGTGTATTTTATTGTATAACTCATTAGGCTACCTCAGTTAAACCTGTAAGACTTTGAATTCTTACGGTGTAATCAATTTGGATTAATCTGTTTAATGACTTCTGAACTGGGTGAAAAATTACATGGGTTAATAATTTACTATTACCTGTAGAACTGTAACTCTTTAGACCTAATTCATCAAAGACAAATGTTCCGTCATTGTTATTACTGGTATCCATGGCGTCTTGCCCATTAGGCTCGCCGTAGTCTAACAAACAAGTAATAAACACATCAGTGTAATTAGTGCCCGTAACGTGTCTTGTTTCTATCTTGTTTCGTGTAGGGTCAACATTGGCTACTGCTCTATCATCAACTACTTTGGTATAAGTTTGATTATAAAGGGTGGCATTTGTTCCTACACTATTAGGTGTAAGATATGTTATAATACCTGTAGGATCTACACTGGTTCCCCCGTTTCCGAAGGCCATTTCGTAGATAAAACCCTGCCCAGAATTTCCAATACTATCCGCTAATGCAATACTCATATTTTCATAGTGAATTGCATTACGCTTGTTAATGAAAATTTCATTGGTTTGAGGGTTCCATATTTTTATATGCCCCTCAATGTTTAATCCTGAAAAATCTCTGCTAAACATACTTTGCTCTCATATTAATGTATTTATAGTGGCCAAACACCTGGCGCTGCCTTTATAAAATTAGCGATATTGTTGGTGCTATCAACTAAACTTGTATCAAGGTCGTTCCACATTTTTCCTATCTTTTTAATTACTACAATCTTAGTATCGTCCGGCGGAGGTGATGTTAAACGGATCGAAGAGCTAGTGCCGTCAACACTAAACTCTGCTTCATGATCAACATCGCCTAACGAGCTCGGATCTATAGTAATATCATGTAATTTGTAAGGCTTCTTCTTGAGTCTATATCCTGCAACAAACACTTCAACTTCATTGCATTGTCCAAAGTTATCCGGAATAGTGCTTCTAAACCACTCAGTGTATGCTGTGCTACCGTCATCTATTGTGCCAGGTTGCACATCCGGCATGTAGTTTACATATAACATATTACTGCTATCTGTAGCAACAAACGTCTCAACTACAAACTCATCCTTATACGGAATAGTTTCAGAAATTCCAATATTTAAAACACTGGTGCCCGAATTGTGGACAGTAGGAACGCCAGTTCCCAATGTTCCACGACGTAGTCTGCTTAAAACATTGCCAGTCTTGGCAAAATATTCTATACGCTCACCGTTGATGTAGATAATTCCAGGTAAGTTTCCTTCTGGATTCGGATCGTCCAATACTGTTGCATCGTCGACTGTTATACCTATATCTGTTTGCAGAAGTTGATTTACAATAAATGTCTGCTTGTTTTTGTTCAATCTCTTGTAGTGCGTTCTATTCAGCATGTCTTTGAATTGCATATAAGAATACTGATTATTAGTAAATTCTGGACTATAACCAATCATGCTGATGTTATCACCTTGAGCAACATCTTTTACTTCAACAGTCTGTCGATCTTCTAATAATCTCCAATCAATACTGTGAGTTAATAGCTGTCCATTCTTTATAACCCAAACATAATCATCTGACACTGTTACTCTGTCTAAAACAAATAATCCTCTTTCTTTATTTCTAAAAGTAAAGTAATCTACTGTTCCAGGTATTAGTGTAATTGCTGGGGTTATTATGTCTTCCTTACGTTGAATGTCAACTACATCATGATTGTAAAAACTGATAACTTCAATGTCTAGCCCAGCTGGCCAAGATGTAGAATCAGTATTAATTAACTCTAAAGTATTATAAGTTAATACATATTCAGCATTGGTGTCAACCAATACAACAAGTTTTCCACCTTCAACATATTGGCTTGCTGTTAGCTCAACACTGACTGTTTCAAAATCAAATATGTATTCGCTACCAACTAGCAATAATACACCATTTAAATATACTCTTAAATTAATTGGGGAGAATGAATACGGAGCAAATTTATGTTGGGGCAACGAGTAAGTTAATTCTCCGTCAGCTAATGTAAAATACTCTGCACTAGGAGCTCTTAAAATAGTCTGACCAACTCTAACAATTACATTGCTTTCGTAAATTTGATTAAAACCTATTTCATTAGTTAAATTATATGCCAGACTTGAACCATCTGTAACTAATGTTTCAGATTTAACAATGCTGGTTTTTTGTATCTGCGTTGAATCATCACCATAAAAAGATTTTTGTATCATATAGTTAATGATACTTCCATCTGTTGGGGCTGATACAAATCGTATACCTACTCTGTAAGCACTTTGATACGTTATATCTGTCTGGAACAAATCGTAATTTAAATTATTACCGTTTACTAACACCACTGAAGTCGCACCTTCAGTCCAAGTAGCATTAGTAATGAATTCTACAGTGCTGCCGTCTGCAACAAAATAATCAAGATCTAAAATTCCGTCACCATTGAAACTCCAGCTTGCCACTGAAACACTGGCATTGTTGATAGGTGCAGATGTAAACACAACTTCGTTGTTTTGCCAATCTACAGTATAATCAACATCAATAGTCTTAATAATATCATCTATTACAACAAGTATTGCCTGTTTGCTGTTAGAATATTGATTAATACCAAATTGTGTGCGGGTGCCATTGGCTTTGTAGTTCATCCATTTAATTTTTGCACTACCATCTGTGGGCAACGAAAAAACTTTTACAGCCACTGAATCTAATATTTGACCTGGAACTAATTCTTCAGGTCCGTGACTTGTGTCGGGCGTAACAAAATTATCACCGTCTAATATAATATCATCTGGTGCAACACCTGTAGCAGAAGTGTATGCTAAGTTTCCGCCTTCTAATATAGTATCATATTCATTCTCGTTAGGTAAGAAGCTACCGTCGCTAGTGCTCTTGCGGAATATAACTTTATCCCCAGCGTTGATATTCAATGCATATGGGTCTGTTAAATTAGGCAAGTTTATAACATTTGTTACACCGTCACCAATAATTGTAGACATTACTACCCAATCTTGTGGCAATTTTCTACCGTTGGGTTGAACAGTTGAACCATCATATAGAGCAAAATACGGATCGTCAATTCTTAATCCGTTGACGTATACGTTAATTTCTTGACCAACTTCGGGTGTATAAGGCAAAGTGTATGTGTAGGTGCTGTCTCCAACAGTGACAATATAGTCATCAAATGCAGAATCAAAACCGTCCCATTGATCTGAGAACCAAGGAAGTGCATCCCATCCTGCGCCAGCACCAAATCCTAAACCAGTAACAGTAACACCACCGTAATCAACACCTGTTAATAATTGATCTAAGTTTTTACCTAATTGGCCAGTTGTGGGATTATAGAAGAAGTTAATTCTGTCAGCTGCTGACAATAATGTAATATCTTTATAATATGTAATTTCTATAATATCACCAATTGTCGGAGCAGTGTCTAATGTTAGCACACTGTAATACGAAGTATATCCTCTAGAGGTCGTAGACTTCATTGTGATAGTATACTCTTCTCTTAATACTTCTTGAGCATTTACTGTCACCGATGATCGACCAATTTTTATATCAGCTGGCCATTTCAATGCAAACTGTTTTAAACTACCAGAACCGGTAAATGTTTCTGTTTCTGTAAGTTCCGTAATGTAATAATTTTTATTAATCCTATCAAACTTAACAGCAATATGGCAAGATCTTACCACTTCACTTTCAATAATTGCCACTGCTCGACCAGCTGTGCCATTTTCTAATAATCCGCCATCGAGAACAATAGTCGGAGCCGATAAGTATCCAGTTCCTGTATTAATAATTTTAATTCTGTTTACTTTACCATTGGCAATGTAGGCTACAGCTTCTGCGCCTGTGCCGTTACCAGTGATTCTAACTACTGGCGGTCTAACATATAATGCTCCACCATCAACAATTTCTATTGATTTAATTTTAAATCCAACATGGTCTAACCAGTTTTTCCATGGATATTCTGTAACTTCTGTTGATCCTGCAACAATCTCATTGTCGTAGTAGACAACATTCAGTGGTTCTATTACACCGTTTACATTGATACGCGGCGGAAGATCAAAATCAGACACCATTGACGGAGCGGCATCTATTTTATTATAGGCGCTGATATATTCTCTAACCTTTGTTCTATATGGTTTTACTTCGTTGACATAATCTTCGTAGTTAGAAAGATTGTCATTATTGTAATTTGTTTTCTGTTTTAATTCGCCGGCATTGTGCGTTGCTTTGATGTAGCTGGTTTTTATTAACCAATCTAAATAAGTTTGTTCACTTAGTGCATATCTAAAACCAACAAATAATATATCAAGCCAATACTGTCTATAGTTGTCGACAAATATATCACTACGCAGTGTTTCTAATATTATTCTTAATTCTACGCTGGCAGAATTATCGTAAGAATCATTATCAAACAATCCGCCATCAAAGGTTAACAAACTATTTTTTAGTGTGTATAGATTATTAGAGAATTCAATTGTTCCGTCCTGTCTACCAATTACTCGATAACTTTGTGTGTAATCTTGACTTGTTGAGTCAGCATACTTTTCAAGTAGCATCCAACCGCCAGAGCCAACATTAAATACCTTTACAGTATCTCCAATGTTTGTTGATAACAACGGAATTTGATAAGTGTAATTTACACTGTAATCAATTTTTGTAAATTGGTTGTAACCGCTGGCATACCAATCAACATACGACCAGAAATTTTCAACATTATAACTTTGGCTTTTTACTCGTGACCATAATTGTAATATATTATCATAAGCATATATACTCCAACGATCTAATGCTTGACTGTCTGTTTGCACCAAGATACTAAATGGCCTTACACTGAATCTAGTTGTGGAAGTATACCCAATGCCACCATTTAATACGGTCACACCAGTGACACGCCCTTGAGTATCTATAGTTGTTTTAACAACTGCATTGATACCAGTGCCTTTGATTGTAACATAAGGCGGATTAACGTAACCAACTCCAGTTTCAGTTACTGTTGCTCCTGTAATTTTTCCATCTACAATAATAGGTGTTAGTTTAGCTGGACGTAATACATTAGTTGAAACAAATCTAATTTCAGCATCAGTGTCTACAACGGTGTCATACAGTCCACGAGATGGGTATGGAATTGCTTCTTTTTCTTTTAAATTTGTTAGGTCAAATTCATCAACTATTAATAAATCTTTTAAAATACTATTAGTTTTTTCTAATACTTGTTTAAGAGCTTCGTATCTGTAGACAAACATACTTTGTCTAGGACGGAATTCAATACCATATTTTTTCTTAGGTTGCAGATTAATGTCTGGAACTACTCTATCATTCTTATCTTTACCTACAAGACTATCAATCCACTTTTCTTCAATGGCTGCCGGAACTATAGTATCAGCATCTTGTCTAATAATCTTCCATTGGCTGTGAATATTAATATTATCTTGAGGCACTAACCAATATTGAACATTTAACTTGACCTGGCCATCGGTCAATTGATTTTTACAGTTAAACAAACTGATACCAGAAGGGGAAGTAAATGCCGTAAATTTATAACCTTGACCTTTAGGATCGGAGATCAGCAAAGCTACACTTTCTGCAGAAATTGTTCTGCCTTCAATATTTGGAACTATTTTTTTATTTTTTACCCAGTAATAGTAAAGATTTTTAAATGTTTTAGTTTGTGTGTCATATTTTCGCTTGACGCTATAAACAGTGTCGCCATACTTGGTTGTGCCGCTTATACCTTTAACTAGACCTTCTTCCGTATCGGCTAGTTTATTCCACTGAGCCGGCAAATTCTTACTCTTTACCCATTCGTAGATATCTATGCTGGCAGTTTCATACAATGTATTCCAAGTGCTATTTCTATAGATAGTATTAGTGTCATTGGATTCTAAGAATTTTGCTCTAGTTAAATCCCACCATAGTGTTCCAACAAATTGATCAGTCCAATTAGATCCGTCGTCAACTGTCACTGACTCGATACCGGCGCTGTAAATTGCAGGATCATAGTAAGTTTTATATTTGATTTCTTGATCAGCCACACCGGCAATTTTGCCTCTAATGGTATCTATTGTGTCAATATAAGTAATCAATTGATTTGAATTTGAATTGTATAGATACATTTTTTTAATTTTATCTATATCAACATACTCAACTTGTTCATGCTTTTTCATCCAGCTATACTTGCTGTTAGTTTTACTATAGACTACTACTGATCCAGCATCTGTATTTTGATCATAGGTAGCAGATGGAGACGATACAAATATACTGTTTCTTGCCGTTTGAATCATTGAGCCGTATTCATTTTTAGCAATTTCAATATGTAGAGATAATGTTTCTCCAAATATATAATTGTTAATATATTTGTCATACACATCTATTCTACCGCTGTCAATAAATCCATCTACTATTGAGTTTGTTGATTCATCAAAAGATGTTGCTAAATTATCAAATGTAGTGACCACATTGTTATCACCATTTTTAGAAAATATCACCAACGACTTGTCATTGTTTAAAAATTCTACAACATGCCCAAATTTTTCAGCAACTTCTGCATACTTTCTAGTGATTGTTTGATGTAAAGAATATGAATTAGCATTAGCAGTTAATACAAAAACTGCTCCTTGATCAATTTTTTCTCCGTCATACAATCCTGCACCAATGGCCAAAGAATTACCGTCATTTGATAAAGAAATACTTTCGCCTAATCTAACTTCTTGTGTTAGGTCAAGATCTTTACCGCTGATAACAGAGTCTAAATCAAAATTTGTTCCATTAAAACTATAAACAAATATCTTGCCCTTGTCTACTACTCGTAGATCTAATGGGTGCCATTTAGATTCAATAAATGGACCGGCTGGGGTTAAATCTAATGTTGAGTCAGCTAATGCACTATCCCCTTGCGAACTGTCTTCAATTAATCCTTCACAGCTCCAATATTGTCCTTGATAGTATACAATATCACCTAAGTTGTAGGCAAGGTCAGTTCTATAAGGACCTCTATAATTGTCATAGTTGATGTTGTCACTGCGAGGAGCAGAAACTACAAGTTTTGATCCGTTTGTTGTTAAGTCAAAATCATAACCAAATGCATCATTGGCAAATACAGACTCTACCGATTCGCCAAATAGGATAGTAGTGCTGCCGTCAGCAGTAACATTATTATCATATTCAAGTGTCACAATTTGTTTTGGAACAAAACATTGTATGTTAGCATCCGAAACTTCTTGCCATAGACTAGGGTTATTTTCAAATGGATCTGTTGGAACGGCTGCTACTGCTTGATATAATTTATAATTATAAAAAACAATTTCTCCTGCACTATATTCATATCCAGGATTATGATATCCTCGATAGGATCTAGTGTAATCCATGTGCCACTCGTAGCCACTGTCAACTGATACATCACCGTATCTAAAGAAATACAATCTACCTTGATTGTCATTGTAACCAGGACTGCTGATTACTGCAAGGTATTCGCCATTGTCTTCTGTAATTTTTATTTTAGAGCCAAATTTTTCATTGGCCACTGGGTAGGGGCTTGTGATAGCATGGTTAAACAAATAGTTTCCAGAATCATCTTTTTGGTATATGTATACCATACCTTGATTAAACAGTCCGCTGCTTGTTCCTGTAGCAGATGCTTCAACTAACCTAACTGGTTGCCAATCTTCTGAAAATTCTGTAATCACAGTGCTGTCAGCACCGATAAGATGTAGTGCTTCCCAATGAACAAAATTAGTAGTTACAATGTCGCCTTCATTATAAGTTGCAGGGGCAGAATATGTCCCTGCATATCTAGTTTTTACATTACTAGCTGTAGGTGCGGAGACAAATAACCAACGAGCATCTTCACTAAATGTCACTGTTTGCCCAAAGCTACCAACAGAGACAGCTAAGGTAGTATCTGGGTTGATTGTTTGTTTTTGTATCCATATACCAGCTGGATCTAGTTCAAATATAGCAACTTTATTTGTATTTGTAGATACTACTGCTTTGTTAGTAGCCTCATTAATATAAAAACTTGTTCCAAATTTTTGATTTGCTATTGGGAATGATTGTTCAATTTCTTTCTTGGAGAACACCGGACTATTTTCCCAAACTGCCCATTTATTGTTATCTTGATCATCGGACCATATTAATTCATTTGGTTTTAATTGTTCAGGTAGACTGTTGTTAGCAGTGTCAAATGTTGCAAGTCTCGCTGTTATAAACTTGTATATTAAGATTTGAGAACTGTCTTCTTCTGCCAGACCTTTGGAGAAGTTATCTAAATTAATAACACTGCCCGACAATGATTTAATTTTATAAAATCCATTTACGTTAGTGGAATTAGCCACCATTATGATTTCACCAACTGCTAGATTAGGTGCTGAATCAAATGTTAGTTGAATGTTAGTGACTGTGGTTACTATGGAATCTACAGCCACCGTATGCTTAGTAACTCTATAAACATTCCAGTTGATCCCTTCAAACGCACACCATACATAGTCGCCGTCAACTAATACATAGTCTGCAGAATTAGTTAACAGTGAATCTAACGTATCTATGTTAAGTGCAACATCGTCATAACGAACATATCCAGCAGTTCTTAAAAACTTATTAGGACTTACTACTGTTGGCCAGACACTGTAATTAAAATCTGCAGGTTTTAAATAGATGTCGTTGGAATTTTGTCTTATAATAAAATCTGGAATTTCGGTAGTTTTTTCTGTGGTAAATTCAATCGCTTGAGGATTAATTTTAAATTGACTTTCATCTAATGTTATTTCAATTTCGTCAAAAGCTTCACTGCCACCATATTGACCTACTCGAACTGCCCACTCTTCATCTAACGTTAGACTTTCTTGATTGTCGGCGCTGAGAACATCAAACAATTTGTTTAGAACATTTTCTGTTCCCTTTTCAGCAATCATTCCTTGATAAAACTTATATTGACTTACATCGTCTTTGATAATATTTTCAAGATATGTTCTCTTTTGATAGCCAATTAGATGTTGTGCAACTCGTTGTTGGCCAATATCAAAGTTGTCTGTGTTAAGATCGTAGAAATCATTAAACTGTTCTGCTTTGTAATCCCAGTTAGGCAATAGCCCCTTAGTTGGCTTTTTATCTAATCTTGTCCAGTCGTTAGGGTTAAATTCTAGAGACCCAGTAGTAGAATACTTTGCACTATAATAGAATTGTTTATATTGAGCAATATCACCTAGCCGATAGTCAGTCCACGGAGCCCATACTACTACATCAGCTTGGTCGTATATAAATCCAGGAATATTAAAACTACCATCCCATCCATTAGAGATATATCCAACGACTTTAATTCTCTCTTGTCTATATCCTGGCTGTGGGTCATAGATTACATCATTAAAGTAAGTAATGTTATCTAACAATAATACATGTTCTTTTTGTATTAGATAGAATGTGGCACCATAGATACCTTGATTTGTATTTCTTGGGCTCAGTGTATAAACACTATTTTCTCTATTAGTATTAATAAAATCTGATTGCAGAGGTTGCCCGTCGCTTTGCAATATTTTATACGAATAGAATAAATCAAAAATGTTATTAACTTGAGCTTGATTTGTTTGTAATGATAGTTTTATAGCACTAGGGCTTAAACAAATAACACTACCAACTGCCCAATTTTGTGTTAACCAGAAGGCAAATTCTTTAGCACTGGTCTCCCAGTTTGTTATGGCATTTAAGTTATTATTAAAATTATCAAAGATAAATCCTACAGATTTTAAATATTGCTCATAGCCAATTAAAAAATCAACTACATCTTGGTATTCTGCAAATCTAGTTCCGTATGGAATACGAGATAATACAGATTCAAACTTTCTTTTGATTTCTATATCCTTGCCGCCAGATACCGGAAGGCCGCCTAATCTTGTAAATTTTTCAGCATCAAATGTGTCTTGACTAGTATGTGCAGTAGTGCAACGATAATATTGATTATCATATCTTACTATATTTTGTGCTCGGTATATCTGTGATGATGTCCAGTTCAGAAAGGGTTCGCTGATTCCACCAATGTTAATCACACGGCCGTTGCCTATAGGTTGATAATAATCAAAATACGGATCATCAAATGTATAACCTCTAATTTCGTAACCATCGACAAATTTCTGAACAATAACTCCACTGTAGTTTATTTTTTGTATAGCAGAATTAGTGTTTAAAAAGATGTCATAATTTTCATCTGGCACAAAAACATTAGACGTGCTAGACGGGCTCTTGCTGTCTAATAATAATCTAAATTTTTCTTTGCTGGTAAATCCACCTAGCTTACTAGTCAATGAACAAGTAAGGTTACTTAAATCATTTTTATAATTATTGTATGTTGCAACATTTGGACCAGTTAATAACTCTACAATCCAATTCAATATACCGCTAGAATATACTCGTGCATTGGACAGAGCAGTTGATGGTAATGATAAAGTTTTTAATTGTAATCTTAAATTAGTATCTTTGTAAACAAACTGTCCCACTAAATTTTTAACTGTTCTAGATCTATCTAACAACAGTCCTAAAATCTTATTTGGGTGCATTAATAGCGCAGTCTTGATTACACTGAATGCATAATAGCTCGATCTAGTCCATGCAGATTCTGTAGGAGATCCATCTCCGAATGCAAAATCAGTGTTGGCATCAACCTGAATAAATCCTCTTACAGAATTACTAATCAAAGGGCTGATTAAATTTCCATATTCATCTGCAGGTATTCTATCTACTAACCCAGGTCTAACAAATTTTTCTAAAACAACAGGAGGATTTCCAGGTTGTCTAACAATACCTGCTTGTAGATCATCCCAAAGAATTAAGTTATCTGACGTATATGGTCTTGGGCCATATACCGATTGCCACCATGTAGGTTCTATACTAAACCCAAGACATTCCCACGGATGCGTGTGTGGGCGATCAGTGTCTAACAAATATCGATAAACACCTCTCCAATATCCTGGACTGGCCTCACCTGTTGGCAACGTATTTTTGTTGTAGTTGAAGGTAAAAGAATTTAGTCTATCAAAAAACTCATTTGCCGTTATATTGCTATCTAATAAACTTGTCCATTTATAAAAGTCACCGCTGAGAATATCTAAAAACTCAGACTTAGTATAACTGTTAGTTCTGTTAACTCCTGGAATGATATCATAGATGTCTACAATAGTTGAATCGTAATCTATTTTGATATTATTATAAATTCTCTTTTCAAGTTCTAATAATATAGCATCTCTATAATCATTGTATGCAACTGTTATGCTGCCATCGTGACCTTGTATTACCAATGTTGGTTCAAGGTAAGTATCATCTTCGTAAATTTCAGGAACAAATTTTGGCCATAATCCTAATTTTGTAGGGGTAGCAGGTATAAATGACCCGTCTGTAGTAGTGTATTCTACAATGTCGATAGAATCACCTTCAGCTAAAGGAGTTAAAATGTTAACAAATCCTTCACTGCTAAATTCATATTCAACACCGTATACTAGTTGAGAACTATTCAGATAGATTAAAATTGCTTTATTTGATAACTCAGAAAGACTAAAAGTAAAAGACAACGGATATGTTGTAATGTCGCTGTCTAAAACTTCAAAATTATATGTCTGGCCAGCTCGGTAAGGCAGCATGTCACTTAGATAGTATCTGTCAGTGTTAGGCTTTGGTTCATTTATTTTAGCCAACACTAAGTCAACAAATTCTCTTGGATCAGTATCGATACCTAGTGAGTCTGCTGCCGCTAAGAAAATTCTTTTAAACTTGCCGTAGTCATCTCTGGCCATTTCTATAGCTTTTAGTGCGTTGGCTGTTTTACTACCTAGATGATACAAGCTATTCGCCATCGATCCACTATGCTGAATAAATCGTGTGCCGTATTGTGAGAGATATCCGATGTCTCTTAAATTATTATCGCCTGGAAATGTTCCGACAAATTCGTTAACATTATTAACAATGGTGCCTACATGATCACTTACCTGTCCTAATGTAAAAATACTGATATTATCATTCAACGGATTATTTTGTAAACTTATGGGTAGTTCATAATATCCATTATTATTTTTAGGTTGGGTAGCTAACGACTTAATTGTAAGTATATCTATTGATTTAATATTAGATGTTAATACTATTGTTTTATACCTTGCAGTGTCTACAATAGTATACAGATTTTTAGATATTCTTAAACCATTAACATATACATTTAATTCTAAATCTGCAAGATCTAATATGTTGTCGTAAACATCTAACGCAAAATTATTAGTTTGATCAGACCCTTTATAGATTCTAACCACTCGCTGATAATCATTGTAGTAGTTAGTGGTCCACCCATTACTGTAAGATGCTGTGCCATCAAACAACTTTAAATATGATTTTGATACACTTAATGTAATTAATTGAGCGGCAATTTTATAAGAGAACAAATCTTCATTGTAATCAAAATTAAAAACAATATCGCCTATGTTATTAATGTTTCTGTATGTTAATGCAAATCCTAGTTCACTGTCATTAGTGCCAGTGCCCCGTGCATAAGAAAAAACTTTAGTTCCTTTAAAGTTAGTTCCTTCGTAATAGTTAATATTAGAAATACTGATTTCATTGTCGTCGAAGATATCAAAATAGATATCTTGATTAGTTGTTGTTTTTTCTTGACCAAGTGCCCATTGACTGCCGGTATACCAATACATTTTACCTTGATTAGATCCTAGTTTAACTAGGACCGTTTCGTCGACTAGAGGTTCAGAATCGTCTGTATCAATCAATGTTATTTGTTTTTGTCGGGTAAGTCCAGATTGAACTTCAATAAATTTTACTTGGAAAATTCTACCAACTACTCGAACATCAGTGTCTGCTGCCACTAATAGCCTGTGGCCGTCTGCAAGATCTACACCATCTACATTATAGCCTATGCTACCTTCAATAGTGCTGAATACGTCTGTAGTGAATGTATCAATTAAGTCTACATTCTGTTTATTCTGAGTTCCAAAATTATACAGTTTTAAACCAGCATTAAATTCAATAATAGGACGTTTGGCTCTAGCTTCTTGATCTAAGTCTGCTATCGATCCGTTGATAGTTGCAGTGGTATTGATAATATCTTTGTGGAACCAACGATTATATCGACTCCAAGGATTTCTATCAGGACTGGCTTTGTTAACTGTTATATAATCTTTAGTTCCAGCATACGCACTGGCATCATCGAACGGCAAGTTGTCAAACGAAGTATCATCAAATAGTATAGTTTTTTGTTGACTGTATCCGCTGATAATTTCTAAGTCGTCAGCAGATACTAATTTAATACTACTACCCACTCCTTCTACATACCAATAACCGGAAGAATAAGATGTAGGGGTTACATTACCTACAAATTTTAATTTCATTCCGTTACTTAGAGTGTATCCATTGCCCATAGTATAGTTTGATTTTCCGATAACTTCGGCTAATACATCAATACTGGTATTTTCTTCAATGTTTTGTATTTGTAACACGCCGCCGACATTTACATCGTTTTCGCTAACATAGAATAAAATGTTTGGTGCATCTAACGGAACTTCAAATGTTATTACATCTCCGTCAACAGTAATTCCGTAAGGATACTTGTTTAATAATCCAGATGTTCGTTGTGTCTTAATGCTAAACGGATGTCCAGGTGCATTGATATTAAACTTATACGTTTGTCCTCGATATAATTTTAAAATAGGGTTTCTAGTTAACCCATCAGGAGTAAACAAGTATGCAAAATTGTCACCTTCGTCAACTAATCTCACTGAGTATTCGCTCTGGATTGCTAGTTGTTGTCCGTAGATGTTAACTACTTCTGGTCCGTATGGTAACCAATAGTATTGTTGAAAGTTTACAAACTTGTCCCAGTCAATTTGAGGGTTCCAACTGTAGAATTCTTCTTTGTTAATGCGTCTATGGTTGTTGGTGATGCCACCTAATACGCTGACGTGGTTAATATGATCAAGATAATCTTTGTTAAATGTTACAGAATCATTTTCATCTTTAATAATAACACTAGGTTCTAATTGATAAGTTTGACGATCTGTTGTTGTAGCAGATACAAATATATCGTTAGATGTAGTGGCTTTACTGTCCTGTCTACCAATATACCCGTTAACTTTTTTAACCGTGCCAGGCTGGACTAACTGGTCCAGAGTTGCATGAACGAACTTTTTATTACTATCAGTTCTATAAAATCTCGGCAGTAAATTAGAAACGTTTCTAGAAGACGGATCTAACGGTGCCGGATATTCGTTCTGATCGTTGTTATATGACATCGGTTACCTTTTAAGAACTTGATATTTGATTTTTGTTTGCAATTTTTTCTGTTGTAGTTATTGCGCCATTGGATTTAATCTTACTACCTGTAATGCTAGTGATAATTTCTATATCGTCAACAGTGGCACCGCTGACAAATATCTCATCTTTCTCGCAAGATATTTCAAATAGACTGCCAAAATATAAATTATCTGCTTTCGGCACAATAACAAAACTGACAATAAACGGAGCCAGCTGAGACAACACATAGGTTGATAACTCGCTGAAATAGAACGTATTTCCAAAATCCCAATTTTCAATAGCAAAGAACTGTTCTATTGCCACTAGTATGCGTGTCTTAACATCATTGTCACTGATAACCTGATCTGGATTTTTAACAACTTTAAATGTTGCTTGTAGATCAATGGTTGCCAATGTTCCAAACAATACTTTGTATTTCACTGGATGATAAATGATTTCATCGCTGATGGCTTTTATTTTTCTTAGGGTCGGATGTAAGTCATTATACAAATTATCACTGCTTGGCGGTAACGGTGCAGTTTCTATTACGCCGCTGACATATTGTCTGTAATATGTGTCATACTCTCTTGTTAACACAAATATATCAATGATATTGGTAATGCCAGGATCTATGCGAGACTCGTAGTCAGCATTATGAATATACTGGAATTTGAGATTATCTCGACCAACAAATACTTTGTAAGTTAAACTTGGAATCAGTGTTGAAGCAATTGAATCTAATTTTTTAACTACATCAGTATCCTGAAAGTAAAAATGCTGGCCTTCTGTATATTGCGATAAACCACCAACTAGTATTTCGCTAGATAAAATAATTACTTTGCTGTCACTATTAGACACATATCGATAATCTTCTTGACGGTCACCAATGTTATACTTTTCTTGTATAATGTATTTGCTACTAGTTAATACAGACGTATCTATTATGTCGTTGAAAATTTCAGGATTATCTACTACACTGTCTTCATCCGAGTCAGGGAAAGTTATTTCAATTTTTTTAGTGTCAACATACCCATCTAATCCGTTATATTCTTTTAATACTGCCCAGTTTCTATCAAAAGTAAACGGAGTTGTTTGACTAGGTTTTGTATTAATACTTAAAACTTTTATAGCATCTTTAGCCACTGTGTTGGTTCTAGTATCATAAATTTTATCACTACTATCGTAATAAAATCTAACCTGTGTGTCACTTTCAAACACGTATCGTATCAGTCTTGATGCGACTGTATAGAATTCATCATCCGGAGTAAACAATATTAACCAACTGGCATCTAACTGTTGATTAGATTTATCACCAGATTTTCCAAGATTAAAACTGTTAACAGTATTGAGATTTGACTCAAATATTATTTTCCAAGTTCTTGTAGTTTTATCGTAGCGCAGACCAAACGGCTTGTTGTCGAATACCAAGTCGATCATTGTGGTAATTGTGCTGGGATCTATAATACTTTTATATTTTGGTATAATTTTAGAAACTATAGCACCTTGTGGTATAATGTCATTAAGGATGATCGGACCAAATCCAGTGGCCAGTATACCTGTATTATTTGCAGTGCCGTCACCTGTGACAGACACAATTTTAGTCCATAATACCGTGGCACTGTTGTTGGCAGTGGCCGAGCCATACTCTAATTTGTTATTTTTTGACTTGTCGAAATATCTTCCAACAGGTGCTGTAAATTTTATCAATGCACCGGCTTCAATGTATGTCAAATCTGTTGCAGTGTATTGTCCTGTTTTAAAAACAGTGCCGTCAACAGTATCTCCGAAATAACCAGTAGTTTGATTAGTATCAACTGTAACTGGATACCAACCAGCATTAATAGTGACTGATGTATCTATTTCATAGTTTGAGTAGAAATAATTTTTTAAATTATCATTTTTAATAATTTCAAAAACTTGATTGTAAATTACTGATTCAATGTCAGTTTTAGTAACATACGAAAATCTAAAACTGTCGTTGTATAATTCTTTGTATACCGCACCATCATCAGAAAATAGATTTGTTTTGCTGTATTTTCCTGTGGGATCTATCAAGTCAAAGTAACGACTAATGCCGCTAGAACTTCTGTTCACTGCTTTGATTTTTAATAACTGTTGATTAACTGCTAACGGACTAATATTATAATCCTCGCCAGTTATCATTCTATTTTGTGTATAGTAATTTGCAGGTGCGTTGCTTTTTATACTTTCATTAGTTTCGGCTGCGGCAGCATTGACTACCATAGCTGTCAAACTCATGTTGATTGTTAAAATTTCAACCTGACCCGAATTACTGAGATAAGAAATATCTATCGAAACTGATCGAACATCTTTAGGATTGATAGAGTAAGAAAATCCGTTGCTGTTTCTATAGTAAACTCTAAATGTTCCTAAAGGCAATGTGCCGAATACACCGTCAGAGAAGTTTAAACTAACCCTGTCTCCTACTCTGGTAATGACACTGTAGATGTTTTTAATATTCTTCTCTAAACTATTATAAACAGTATTATTGCCCTTAAAACTAGATATTGGTTGCCAGTATTCTGCTTCTCGATTATTTTTATCAAGTCTATACAACCATACATCTGTGTCGTTAATGTTAACTGCGTCAATGTCAATTACTTCATTTGACCCAGGTTGATCCAATGTAAATGTTCCAGTGTTTAACTGTCCTTGACGGAAGTGCATGAAGAATCCACTGTTAGCCGAACCAGGACCGCGGCCATCATCTTTGTATATGAATGCCGGCTTAACTCCTTGTGCTGGGGCTTCTTCTTTGATTATTTCGTTGGTAGTATCTATAATTGTGCTGGTAATTTCAAACGGCATGTTTCTACCATCAACTGCTTTGGTAAAACCAAAAACTGGCACGTCTGTATTAATACTCTTGAGTCTATATTGCTCTGTAGGAACACCAAAGATTGTAGCTTTGGTGTCTGGCTTACCAAATTGTCTGTTGGTATCCAACGCTGAGTTGATCACTTTGATAAACTGTTCATACCAATTGGCATTGGTTGCATCATTCCAGGTTACTGTAGAACCTGATAAGTTTCTATTGTTAGAATCAATGATAGCTTCTGTAGTTTTAACGCTGGTAAATTTTAAAAATCCGTTTCCGGCTTGATTACGTTTGGCATTATAACTCAACAATCTTGCTAAACGTAGCACACTTTCACGGCGCTCTGCTAGTTCTAAAAAGTTATCTCTAGCATTAAGATCAACACGGAAGGCAATACTTTGACCTAAAAATGCAATAAGGTCTACTAATGCTAGGTATTCGCTTGATTCAATATAGTCGTTGAAATCTTCAGGATAGTTTTCTCTAATATAAGATATCATTACCCTGCGTAGGTTTTCAAAGTCGTAGCTCTGGAAATCAGCATTTTTAAATGACTGATATATTCTTTTCCAGTCTTCTGCTACTAGTAATCGATTTTGACGATCGGTCGATGACATCTTTTATCCTTGTTAATTAATATTTATCGAAAAAATAATCAGGGTAGTTAACTTACTAATCCGTTATCTTGATCGAATTTAAATTGCAGTCTTTCTGCAATATTATATGTTAGATACAACAATTCACACTCTATTTGTAGGCCTGATTCGTATTGTGTTACCACTACTTGATCGGCTTGCACACGGGGATCAAAGTTAATAATGTCTTCAACGTTTTTAACTATGGCGTTTTTTACATCCACAGTAAACGGCTCGAATAACATGTCCCAAATGATGGTGCCAAACTCTGGATTTTCCAAGCGTTCGCCCTGACGAATATGAAAGTGATTAATAATGTCTTGTTTGATTAATGCAAGGTCGTATAACCCAAAGTTTTCAGTTGCATCACTGACTGTGCTGAAGCCTTTGTAAACTTTAACATTAGGTTGTTGCTGACTTTGCGACGGCCCTTTGACTGTGGTGCGTTGATATAATCGGTTGTTGATTGTCATATTTTATTCCTCTTCTTGATTTTGAGGCGGTAACTTAGTAAATGTATCGATAGGTGTAGTATACGTGTTCCAATACTCTCCAGCGTCGGCAATAGAATCACTGTTTTCACTGTATCTGCCATCGACATCTTTGTCAGTATTTTCTGGTTTAAATTTCTGCGGATCTAAATTCTCATGATGCGGCAAGGTTCATGTGTAGGAACTCTACGCATAATAGACTCTGTAAATGCTTCGCCATCAGGTCCAGGCAAACTGTGAGTTTTAGAATTTAACGGAATAGATGCTTTTGCAGTTGTTCTTGCTTCTTCAGGTAATTCTGCAATTTGTGCAGTGCTTGATCCGGCGGCAGCTGTTGCTTGATTGCCTGAACTATTCATATGAATTTGTGCAGACGATGTTTCTAAAATATTTCCACCAGCTTTAGTTTCATGTGTGCCACCAGATGTATTATAAATGTGGCCGCCTGCTTTTACTTCAAGATCTCCAGTGGATTGTTGAAACAAATGTCCATCTGTTTTAACATCAATATTTCCTTGAGTGTAGTGTTCGTAAGTGCCGTCGGTATGCAGATCTACGTCTCCGTTGATTTTTGTTTTTAAATATCCACTGATAGTATGATCAACGGATTTACCATCTAAGTGTTGGATACGCATATCTTTATAAATCTTGATATCAATTCTATCAGGAGTTGGTCCATTAACATCTTCTACTGGGCCTGATGCTTCTGTATCGTTACTCACTGGATCTGCCGGATCTTGGCTTGTTGAATCTAACGGGCCGAACGCGGCACCAGATGCTCCATTGCCGCCGCTGAAACTAAATCCATTGGCTACTTTAAAATCCATTCTACCATCAACATTGTGTGTATAATCTGTTGCATAATATTTTTTAACATCATCATTTACTGTTTGACGATATTGCTCGTCAATAGTTTCATCTTTTCTGCGTTTGATGTGAATCTTTTGATCTCTGTCAACAATCAACACTTTGTCTTTGATTACATTAGTATGCATTTCGCCATGCACTTTTGTGTTAAAATTTCGACCAACTTCTAAATTAAAATCTCTATCACAGAAAAAATTTAAATCTTGTTTAGTTCGAACACTGATACTATCTTCTGCAAATATGTCAATTTTACCGTCACTGGTCAATTCAATCCATGCTGTGCCTCTAGCATTGCCGATGTAAATTAAATCTTCGCTGTTGTGCAATAAGATTTGATGACCAGTGCGTGTTCGTAACCGTATCAATTCATTGTGCGGAATATCTTTTAGACCATCTGTTTCGTCATCTTCTACCGCGGCATATTCAGGTGGTCCATCGGTAGGAGTTGTTTTTCTTAAAAACTTGTCATCTCCGTCATCCATGACAAAACTACTGCCGCCTAATCTGCTGATAAATGCTTCTGGAATAACGTGTTCAAACTTACCAACTTTACCTTTAGGGCCTGCTTTATCAACAGGACCAGGTGTAGATATTCCAAATACTGCACTAGGTGTTTCTCGTCTGGCACTGCTAGTGGTTATTCCTCTAATGTCATCTTTTAATAATCCCTGATTAACAAACACAGTTTGCTGTGAAGTATGAACTGGCTTAGGAATTTGTGTAGTATCTCTGGCACTAACATCGTTGGCTTTTTTATTATACTCTGCAACAGGCACACGTTCTTCTGCACCGTCAACTTGATAAGAAGTTGCGGCATAACCAGGAACCATAAAATTCATGTTAGGATCCATGATACAGCCAAACCAATATCCTTTACCGCTGATAAAAAATACACAACTGTTGATCCTACATCTGGAGGAACCATCCACATGCCATAACTTTTCTGTGTGCTGCTGTAGTCATTGTTTTCATCAATATAAGCAACACTGGTAATGCCGGCAAAAGGACTCATGTATTTGACTTGATGTATTTGCCCTTCTTTGTTATTTTGATTTCCAGAAGAGTGAAATAGTTCAACTTCCAATGTTCCCATATAGTAAGGATCAAGATGACTTACAATCCGGGCTAAGAATGGTCCGGGTTTACTATCGTCGGCTGCGTTTACTGATTGTCTTTTTTCTTCTGACATAATTATCCGTTGAAATCACCAAGAGCTGCGTTGTTAGCCGCAATCTCTTGATCTGATAGACTTGGTGCCCCATTGGGGTATTCTTCTGCTGCGGCTGCTTCTATTGCGGCAATGGCCTGACTGCCGTTATCGTCGTCAATATCTGTTACAAGTGGAAGTCCGCCATCGATGTTTTTCATCACTGCAACTTCTGGAACTTTTCCAACCAACTCTTGATTAGTCTGCCTATTTAAACTTAATATTTGAGTAAATTTGCCACCACTAAAGGTGCTTTCAACTTGTAGTATTTTATAAAGTCCACTGTATGCTTGCACTAGTTCGCCGGTGCCGCTGATACTATTATACGTTCCTTTAGCAGGATCTATATCTGTTGGTGTTCTGAAATTGACAATGATATAAACTTCTGTATTTTGATAGTTCATACTTCCGTCACTGTTAATCATTCTATAATTTGTTTCAGGACTAGTGTAATTTCCAATACCACTATCACCTAAGAAATAGGGATCACCATGAACTTTCAATGTTGTTTCTAGCATGTCAGCACCTTCGGTAACTGCATCCATAAAGTTTCTTGCTAGGCGTGTTGAAATATCTTCTGTTCCACCGCCACCTCTACCATCAGTAGAAGTATTAGTAACAGTCCTCGATACCTGTCTTGGCTGTGCATCAGCGGGAGGTTTACTAGATCCAGTATCTTCGCTGGCTCCTTTTCGCTTTTCGTTAGCTACTTCTTGTCCTGATTGTTCAGCTTGTTTTACATCAGCCGAGTCTTTATATCCGTCGGCTGCTACTGCTTTTCTAAAATTATTGTTCATGGTAATTTGAAAATCAAGAATTTCAGTATTTTTTCCAGTATAGATATAATTGTATTCTTTAAGAGCTTCTTTTCTAAGTTGTAAAATACCCGGTGGTGCAGAGTTTGGGGGTATCAATACGCTGGAGTTAACTTTATAAGCAACAACTCTATACACTATAAGTTGCGGCTTACGTCCCGTTTTTCCCAAGTTTTTATAACTAGATCCTTGATATACTTGCGGGTCTATTCTCCACCAAGGCAACATTCCGGCATCATCAGCTTGACTGTCACGCAATGCTTGTTTAGCATAGTCGCTCATTATGATAACTTGATTGATAACATTGGTAACATCAGTGCTTTGTAAGAATCTAAAATCGCTAGTGGTTACGTCAATTTGCAAATTACCTCGTTGATAAATTCCTTTTTCTGCATCGTATACTGCGTTGTCTTTGCCAAAGGGACTGTCACCTGCTCGGGTTGCAGAAAATCCCATACTGGATTTACCAACACTGTTAACTGCTCCTTCTTCTTGCACATAGGTTTGATTTAATTTACCAGTGCCTTTTTTGAGTTTTAATTTGTCGTAGATGTCGCCACCGCCACCGCCACCTTTGGGGTTTCTAGTAGCTTTATTAATTGTTTCATTAGCAGAAGGCAACGGAGAAGATGGATCTTCCGGAAACATGATGATGATTTCATCTGGTTCTTCGTTGTTGTCTTTAGCACGTTGCACTAGATAATCATTTAATACTCGTTGTAGACTTTTTTCTCCAGTCTGCAACATTTCTTGGACCGTTTGTCCACTGATAGTAGTATCATGAGGAATTGTATTAAACCCTGCATTAAATGCTGTGTAGTTGTAGGGATTGCCAGTTACTTCATATTCAGTGCCCTTGGCAGTTACTCTGGCAGTTATATCCATTAGTGTAAATGGAAACAATCTACGTTCTCTAGGCAAGGACTTTGCCAATTGATCAGCAGTATGTCCGGAAAAATCAATGGTCAATAAAAATGGCGCTGTTCCTAAATAGCTAGGATGTCCAGCTTCTATTGCTGCCTTTTGCATGGCCTGTGGGAATATGCCCATGCTGTATGGTTCTAAAACTTTAAATTTAAAACCCATCATGTTGGTGTTTCCACTGTCTTTGCTAAATGCACACTGGTGAACTATACTGATATCATCCATAAAGAAATCAAATTTGCCAAATGCTGTATTAACTCTATTGTCTGGGTTAATTGACCCACTGGCCAATATCAAAGTATTAAATTTGCCAGCTCGGTATGTAGAATCCGGGAAATTTAAACTTTCGTCATCAAGACAAGAAAGTGTAACAATATAATTGTAACTGGCAAACTGACTTAAGATATTAGGAAACGGGGGTTTGCCGCCGGCTACTATATTTTTTACTTTTTTGCCTTCGTCGGCTGCACCGACATTGCCAAGATTGATTTTTAATTCTGATTTAAAATTGTTTAGCAACCCTGACACGCCTGGAAAGTTGCCCGCTAATTGTCCGGCTGTAGCGGCTAATTGATTACCTAATTTTCCGCCCAGTGCATTGATGTCAGCCTTCAGTCCAAGCCCCGATGCTAAGGACGTATCTCCCACTACTTTTTTAGCAGCAGCTGATAGAGATGTTGCTCCAGATTTAAAAAGTTCAAAATTTGGCATATTATATTCCCAGTATGGAAACTAGTCCCGATCTTTTTGGAATAAAAATTTGTGTTCCGGGCACAAAATCAAAAATAGGATCTTGAATAATATCTAAATTTCTTTGAGAAAACACCCACCATAGTTTAGATGTTCCATATAAGTCAAATGCCAATAGGTCTGGTCTGTAGGTATACTGTGGTTCAATGGTATAAAGATAATCGTCTTGTTCAGCAGCCACTGGTCTGATTTGTAAAATGTCAAGATAATTTTTTGTTATCTTTGTTGCAGACCATGGACTGGTATTTGGATATTTTGTATTAGATGCCATTAGATAAATCCTTGTCCGCTTTTAACATAATCGCCGTTGACAAACTTATCAAGACTAAATGACCTTGCACTGTCTCTGCTGTATACCGGCTGTAATGTAATAGTCATTGCACTTTTTGTTGGCACATATGTTTTACCGCCTTGTGTTCCGGATCCAGCGTTGGCTAATTGATTTCTAAAACTACCTGCAATTCCAGAAACTGCTTTGCCTATACCATTGGCCACTGCTAACGCTGCTCCGGCTCTGGGGTTTACTGCACTGACTAAAGAACTAACTGTATTAAAAGCCGATGCAGGTGCTGAGCCATAGGCATTTGTAAGACTGGCTGATGCCGACGGATCAACAGCAATATAATCACTGTCATTGTTAAGCTCAACACTGAATGCTGTTACTACTACCGGAACATTTTTAAAAACATATTCGCCATAGGCGTTGAAATATGCAATAGGCGGAGGATTCCCACCAAGGTCATCTTCTCCACTAAACATTTTTGTCATAGATCTAAAGTAATGAACCATGGCAATCCAATAAGCACCTTGAACAGCATCTTCAACATAAAACGGAGCTTGGATTTGTATTGCATCGGCTTGACTGTTGACAAAACTTTGAAATCCAAAATTCTGATGCAATGGTTTCATCGATTCGTAGTTAGCAGAATTGCTGATTCTCAATGTGGGAGTATAAGGAAAAATTGCGCCACCGGCATTTTTCAAAGGAGCCAATGCAGGTGAACTGGTAAACGCA
>Ga0114975_10000163_pt1 | contig 49070 bp, 38 predicted proteins | sample S_130626_EF_Meta_FD_87031 | JGI IMG/M metagenome (GOLD analysis project Ga0114975, IMG submission 87031) | Freshwater microbial communities from Lake Simoncouche, Canada to study carbon cycling - S_130626_EF_MetaG | ecosystem: Environmental > Aquatic > Freshwater > Lake | place: Lake...
CTTGCATTATCATAAGAATATAACGTCTGCAGAAGAAACATTCGCTTCTTTGGATGGCGAAGGTCATTACTTGTTTTCTGCTGATTTATCAAACCCTGAGGCCGTAAAATATCTGATTGATTCCATTTGTGAGAAAATGGGTGGAATTGATATCTTGATAAATAATGCCGCTGTAATACTTGCACATGCTATCACATCTGATAGTTATGAAGACTGGCAAAAAGCATGGAGAGAAACCCTTGCAACCAATTTAGAAGCACCTGCAAATTTAGCTTTCTGTATCGCACCTATAATGCAGAAGAGAGGGGGTGGTCATATTGTAAATATATCTTCCAGAGGTGCTTATAGAGGGGAACCTGATCAACCTGCTTATGGAGCTAGTAAGGCTGGTTTAAATAGCCTGACGCAATCCCTCGCATTATCTTTAGGGAAATTTGGTGTATCGGTAAATGCTGTTGCACCAGGATTTACCGATACAGAAAGAGTTGAAAATATCGTAAAGGGGCCTCGAGAAAATGAAATTGCCGCACAAAGTCCATTCAATAGGATCGCAAAGCCAGAAGAAGTAGCAGCTGCCGCTTTGTTTTTAGCCTCCGACGAAGCTGTATTTGCATCGGGAGCAATCCTAGATTTAAACGGAGCTTCTTATTTTAGATAATCAATTTTTTACATCCTTTTTTTAAGATACAAAATTTATGTCCTCTATCATGCAAAATTATTTGACACAGGTTCAGAAGAATTTGGGTTATCGTGCTACCTGGGAGCCACACCGACCAATGAAGATTGGAACTTATGGTAAAATTCATCAGGGTATTTTTTCAGAGTATGGACACATAGATGAATTAAATATTTCATGTTCCATTGATAAATTAAAAACAACCAATCAATTAACTTATAAAAGCGAAAAAAAGGGAAGTTATACCTTAAAAGCAAAAGGTGAAATTAATCCTTTATTCAAAAATATATTGGATCATGAATCCGGTTTACTCCTTGTATTCAAAAAAGACAATGGCATTGTTTTTAAAATCCAAGGGATTACCTATTTAACCCTAATTAACAGAAAGGAAATAGCTGAGCAACTTGATAAATTAACTTTTTCAAACCTATGGGATCCTTCCTTTCTCATCATCACGGAAACACTACAAGCTGAAAAAACAGCTGTTTTATTGAGTAAAAAGAAAAATAGTGAAATTGAGATAAAGTACGATGGAGAAATAGGAACTGAAAAAATAAAATGGGCAGATATCAGCATTTTTGGTGAAATAATAAGGAGTCAAGGTATGAGTTTACAGTTTACGACGACCTCAACGACGACCCCACTTTTTAAACTTTCCAGACTAAAAGCACAACTCTTATTACCAGAAAAAAAAAGGAACGCCCTTGCACAATTTACGCCAGAGTTAACAGATATACCTTTTGATAAAGCAGAAATGCAAAGCGCTTAATTAAATTCTGATGAGACCTTTAGCTGAAAGGATGCGTCCTAAAAACATAGATTCCTTTATTGGCCAATCAGATTTATTAGGAGAAGGAATGCCCATTCGCAGATGGTTAGATGCTGGAAGAATTCCATCCATCATATTATGGGGTCCTCCAGGAGTAGGGAAAACTACTTTAGCTAACTTATTAGCTAACCATTTAAATATTCCATTTCAATCCTTAAATGCGGTTCATTCCGGTGTTAAAGAAGTTAGGGATGCCATTCAAAAAGCCGAACAGCAAAAATTTTTCAACCAACATAATCCTATTTTATTTATTGATGAAATACACAGATTTTCCAAATCGCAACAAGATTCCCTGCTTAATGCGGTAGAGAAGGGCATTGTAACCTTAATTGGCGCAACAACTGAAAATCCATCCTTTGAGGTTATTCCTGCCTTATTGTCAAGATGCCAGATTTATACCTTAGTACCTTTGAATAGAGAAGAATTAACCCATATTCTAAATAATTCGTTGGAAAGAGATGAATTTCTAAATACCTTAGACATTGAACTTCAGGAAATAGAGGCATTAATTCATTTTTCAGGTGGGGATGCCAGAAAATTATTAAATCTTTTAGAATTAGCCTGTTTACCTTATAAAGAAGATAAAATAAAGATTAACAATGCATTAATAGAAAAAATTGCCGTCAATCTGGTTTTAAATTATGATAAAGATGGTGAGGTTCATTATGATATCGCCTCCGCATTTATTAAAAGCATAAGGGGAAGTGACCCTCAGGCTGCCGTTTATTGGCTTGCCAGAATGTTGGCAGCTGGAGAGGATATAAAATTTATTGCCAGAAGAATGATTATTTCTGCAGCAGAAGATATAGGATTAGCCAATCCAAATGCTTTATTGATGGCTCAAACTGCATTTCAGGCTTCCATAACCGTTGGAATGCCAGAGGCAAGGATTATTTTGTCAGAAGCGGTCATTTATTTAGCAAAATCAGCAAAAAGTAATTCAGCCTATCTGGCCATTAATGCTGCAATGGAAAAAGTTAAGGAGACGGGAAACCTACCTGTACCTTTACATTTAAGAAATGCTCCGACCAGTTTAATGAAACAATTAAACTATGGTGTAGGTTACAAATATAGTCATGACTTTCCCGGTAATTATGTCGAGCAGACCTATCTACCTGAAGAGATAAAGGAGATTAATTTTTATGTCCCACAAAATAATGGCATAGAAAATAAAGGCTCTTAAGCGACTTTTGAATCATTAGTATAGTATACTGGTTTTCAATATAGCAGTTGAGCTAAACAGAAACAAGAAAGGGATTAATTTTTACTACATTTTAACTAAAATATTATCAATACCTCCAAAAATCTAGGATTTTTAGCCGACGGTCTATATTTTGATGCGTACTTAAGTCTCTTTTTTCTAATATATTCTTAGGTGTTTTAGCTAAATTTCCCAATAAACCCGAGATAATCTGTGGCGCCGAATAGCCATAGGAAAGAGCTTCAGTAATACTATTGGCACCTAATAATTGAACAGTAACCATTCCTAAAACGAGTAAAAAAAAGAAACCCATATAAAAATTTAAGGAACGCAGGTAGGTTGGTAACTGAAGTTGATATCTATTATTTATTATTCTCAATAAATCAGGAATAGCTCCTCCAATTAAACCATAAACTAGAAATTCATTCATAATGTGCTTAATTTAATGATAAATGATTAAAAAGATTTAAATTAGTATTTGATTTGGTACCTAAAACTTTAAAACATGAAAGTAAATTATCTGACTCTTAGAGCATTAATAATATTTACAATGCTTAGTTTTGCTCAAGCTACGCTTTTTTCACAAATTACCGATCCAAAAGCTACAGAAGTTTGGGAACCTGAACCTAGAAAAATTACCCCAGGATTAAATAATTTACCTCCCTCTGATGCCATTGTGTTATTTGATGGCAAGAATATGGACGAATGGACCGATTTAAAAGGAAATACCTCTCCTTGGCAAATATCAGATGGTTTTTTAACCGTTGTGCCTAAAAAGGGAGATATTAAAACAAAAAGAACCTTTGGTGATTGTCAAATTCATATTGAATGGCGTGCGCCGATGGTCGTTAAAGGAGAAGGTCAAGGCAGAGGTAATAGCGGTATTTTTCTACAGGAAAAATATGAGTTACAAGTTTTAGATAATTTCGAAAACCGAACTTATTCAAATGGTCAGGCAGCTTCCATTTATAAACAATCCATGCCCCTGGTAAATGTGGTTAAAAAACCTGGAGAATGGCAAGTCTATGAAGTTATCTACAAAGCACCCCGATTTAATGCCGATGGAATACTAGTTTCACCCCCAACTATTACAGTCCTTCATAATGGTGTTTTAGTGCAAAATAATACTGAGATTAAAGGAGTTACAGAGTATATTGGATTACCAGGCTTTAAAGCACACGACAAAGGATCTTTAAGATTACAGGATCATGGTGATTTGATAAGTTTTAGAAATATTTGGATTAGAGAATTATAATGCAAAAAAATAACAGTAGAAATTTATTATTCATTTTCTTCCTTTTATGTTCTTTTTCCATAAATAGTTTTGGACAGAAAGTAAATGAGCAATTAATATATTCCCTCAAAAAAATCAATGAACCTATCAAAATTGATGGGGTTGCAGATGATCCAGGATGGAAAAATATTGTTACGACAACACGTTTTTATGCTGTTTTACCTATGGACACAGGGTATGCCAAGGTATTAACGGAAGTCAAAATGTGTTTTGACGACAAAAATTTATATTTATTAGCCATTAATCATGAAAAAGTAGAAGGTTCTTACCGCGTTGAATCCCTTAGAAGAGATTTTAATTTTGGCAAAAACGACAACTTCCTGCTTTTCATTGATCCTTTTAATGATCAAACCAATGGATTTACTTTTGGATCAAATGCCATGGGTGCCCAATGGGATGGTTTATTATATGATGGTGGTAAGGCAGATTTAAGTTGGGATAATAAGTGGGTTTCAGCTGTTCAAAGTGATCCGGACAAATGGACACTGGAAATGGCAATCCCTTTTACTACTTTGAGATATAAACCAAATTCTGATAAATGGGGGGTAAATTTCAGCAGATTAGACATGAAAACTACTGAAAAATCAGCTTGGGCCCCCGTTCCCAGACAATTCCCAACTGCCTCTCTGGCTTACACGGGTTATCTTGAATGGGCAGAACCCCCACCCTCACCTGGCACTAATATTTCTTTAATTCCATTCTCCCTTGGATCGTTTTCAAGCAATGAAATCACAAAAACCAATAAAAAAAATATTGATTTTGGCCTTGACGCTAAAATAGCCGTTTCGAGTTCAATGAATCTTGACTTGACTTTAAAACCAGATTTTTCCCAAGTGGAAGTTGATGTACAACAAACAAATCTTGACCGGTTTGAACTTTTTTTCCCTGAACGAAGGCAATTCTTTATTGAAAATGGAGATTTATTTAATAATTTTGGATACAACAATCTAAGACCGTTTTTTTCAAGGAGAATAGGTTTGCAAAATAATATTTTAGGTGGTGCCAGACTCAGTGGAAAATTAAATAAAAATTGGAGATTAGGTATCATGAACATGCAAATGCAGGCAAATGAACAGGAAGAATATGGTACCAATTTCGCAGTCTTAGCTATTCAAAGAAAACTATTCCAACGATCAAATATTGGTGCCATTTTAGTTAACAGAGAACAGTTTGGCGATCCATCAAAAGTGGCTAACAGAAATATTGGTTTAGAATATAATCTGGCAAGTTCCAATAATTTTTGGCGAGGTAAAATCTTTTATTTAAATACCCTCTCCCCTAATAAAGAAAATAAAGATCAATTATTGTCTGCGGATATCCAATACACAAACAGAAATATTTCTTATGGTTTAAAATGGGAAGATGTTGGAAAACAGGTAAATGCAGAAACAGGATTTGTGCCAAGAACGGGTTATAAAAGATTGGTTTCATCCTTTGGCTATTTGTTTTTTCCAAAGTCTGGGCGAGTTTTATCACATGGTCCATCTCTTGAACTTAGCACCTATTTTAATGAAAATCTGAAACAAATAGAAAGTGAAAATGTAGCGATTTATAAAATCAATTTTCTAAGTCGCGCTGATTTATTTGTCTGGACAGCAACGAATAAGGTCACATTATTAGCACCTTTTGACCCTACTAATTATGCGGGACATTTTTTGAAGGAAGGAACGGTCCATAGATGGAACTCCAGAGGATTCGATTTTGTTTCTAAACCACAAAGTCTGATTACTTATCGAATAGCAACCCGCCAAGGTGGATATTATGCCGATGGAAAAAGAATCAGATTAGAAGGAGAATTTGGATATCGAATACAGCCCTATTTTTCAATATCATTGAAAACAACCTATAATTATCTGTCCTTTTTTGAAGATGAGCGGCTTCCTGAAAAATTAAGAAACAAGCATTTTAATTTATGGTTAGCTGGTCCAAGACTAGATTTAACCCTTACAAATAAATTGTTTATCACTTATTTTTTCCAATACAATAAACAAATTAATAATATAAACAGTAATTTTAGGCTTCAATGGAGGTATAGTCCGGCGTCGGATATATATTTTGTATATACTGATAATTACTATGCCCAATCATTTCAGTTAAAGCAAAGGCAATTTGTTTTAAAGTTTAATTACTGGTGGAATTTATAACAACATGGCAAAGAAATTTTTTCGCACTCTTTTATACCTAATGCTTAGTATTATTCTAATCGCTGGTATTTCCATCTATTCTTTAAACGAACCTCTTCCTTCAGGTACTTCAGGAAAAGAGGCGGATCTTTTAGCTTTAAAAATGGAAGAAGCCATCAATAAGCCTGCATGGAATAATGTTCGTTGGGTTACCTGGACTTTTCCTGGGGATAAAATTTATGTCTGGGATAAATACAGACAATATCTTCAGATTGAATGGGGAGGAAAACGGGTCATAATGAATTTAAAAAATAAAGAAGGAAAAGCCTGGCAGGAAAATCAGGCGGTAAGTGGTAATACAGCTAGAAAATTTATTAAAACCGCATGGGAAAATTTTTGTAATGATAGTTTTTGGTTTATCGCACCGACAAAAACTTTTGATAATGGGGTAAAAAGAGAATTAGTTGTATTACCGTCAGGTGAAAAAGCTTTAAAAGTTATTTACCAAGATGGCGGCGTAACACCAGGAGATACCTATTTATGGGAATTTGATGCTAAAACAAATCTACCAAAATCATATAAAATGTGGGTTAAAATTCTTCCAGTAGGCGGCGTTAAGAGTACTTGGGAAAATTGGAAAACCATTCAAGGAGGAGCGAAAATAGCCACCTTAAGAAAAATAGGACCTGTAAGCATAAAAATAACCCAGATTTTAGGTGGGAAAAGTTATAAAGATTGTGGTTTAAGAAAAGATCCTTTCTATGCCCTAACCAAATAACCTAGGATATCCCAAGTTCTTTGGCTTTTAAACGCATAAAATTAAAAGCTGCATCATATTCATTTGGAATAAGGCCGTCTAAAATTGCTTCCCTTACTGCAGATTTCAACATACCTACCTCTTTAGATGGGCCAATAGAGAAAGTGGACATAATAATCTCGCCTGTAATGGGTGGCTGCCAGTTTCTAAGATTATCTTTAGATTCAACTACTTGAATTCTTTCCATCACCAAATCATAGTTCTCTAAATATTTTTGGACTTTAGATTGATTTTTCGAGGTTATATCTGCTTTACATAATAACATTAGATCATCTAAATCATCTCCTGCATCTACAATTAATCTTCTTATAGCAGAATCCGTAATATTTTCTTTGGTCAAAGAAATGGGTCTTAAATGAAGCCTAACCAGCTGTTGCACATACTTCATTTTAAAATCCATAGGCAGTTTGAATCTTTTAAAGATAGTAAAAACCATGGTAGCCCCTAAAACCTCATGCCCATGAAAAGACCACCCTATTTCAGGTTGCCATCTTTTTGTTTGAGGTTTTGCAATATCATGTAAAATAGCTGCCCAACGTAGCCAAAGATTATCCGTCACCTCACATAAATTATCTAATACTTGAAGGGTATGATAAAAATTATCTTTGTGTCCTTTCCCATTTTTAGTTTCCACCCCATAAAGCAAGACCATTTCAGGAAATATATGATGAAGTAAACCTGTCTCAAATAAAAGTAAAAATCCAATGGATGGCTTTGGTGAAAGTATAATTTTATTTAATTCCGCTGCAATTCTTTCTTGAGAAATAATAGAAATCCTTTCCTTAAATTGTTTTAAAGCTTGTTTTGTATTGCCATCCAGCACAAAACCAAGCTGAGCGGCAAACCTGATGGCTCGCATCATTCGCAATGGGTCATCTGAAAAAGTAATTCCAGGATCTAGAGGTGTTTTAATAATCTTATTATTCAAATCATTGAGCCCATCAAATGAATCAAGAAATAAACCAAATTCAGAAGGATTTAAAGAAAAAGCAAGGGCATTCATAGTGAAATCCCTTCTTTTTTGATCATCTTCGAGGGTACCTTCCTCTACGGCAGGTTTACGAGAATCAGCACTGTAAGATTCCTTTCTTGCACCCACAAATTCAAATTCAATATCATTATATCTAAACATAGCGGTACCATAACGACTGTAAGTAACCACTTTTGGAATAGGCTGAAGTAAAGATGCTACCTTTTCTGCCAGTTGAATACCATTTCCTACACAAACAATATCGATATCTTTAGAAATCCTGTTTAGGAAAAAATTCCGCACAAAACCACCAACAACATAAGCTGGGGAATTCAAATCAATAGCAACTTTTCCAATTAACCTGAACAGGAAATCATTTTCCTTTACTGTAAAATCAAATATTTTAGACACAATATAATTTTGGAATCATTCAGATAAAACAGGCTCCATGCCTGCATAACAAACTGACATTTCATGAAGAACTTCAAAAATATGGTTTTTATCATCTAGCGTTACCAAAGACTTTCTGAATTCTTTGATATTAGGAAAACCACGAAAATAATTACTGTAATGCCTTCTGGTTTCAAGAATACCCAGTTTATCACCTTTCCAGTCAATGGCTCGGGTAAGATGTTCTGTAACTGCATCTATACGTTCGGTTAAAGAAGGAGGCTCACAAATAGTTCCATTTAAAAGAAATTGTTTAATCTCTCTAAAAATCCAGGGATATCCAATACTCGCGCGGCCAATCATTATCCCATCTACTCCATATTTTTCTTTATATGCTAAGGCTTTTTGTGGGGAATCAATATCGCCATTTCCAAAAATAGGGATATGAATTCTTGGATTCTGTTTAACTTTTGCAATATAGCTCCAGTCTGCTTCCCCTTTATACATCTGTTTTCTGGTTCTACCATGAATACTCACTGCTTTCACCCCAACATCTTGAAGTCTCTCAACAACTTCTTCAATAAAAATAGTATCCTGGTCCCAACCTAGTCTCGTTTTAACTGTAACAGGCAGATTAGTGTTTTTAATGACTGCTTCCGTCAGTTTAATCATTTTAGGGATATCCTGTAAAATACCTGCACCAGCCATTTTACATACCACTTTTTGAACAGGACAACCATAATTAATATCTAAAATTTCAGGTTTAGCCTCTTCTACAATTTCTGCTGCTCTTCGCATAGAATCAAATTCTGCACCAAAAATTTGAATACCTATGGGTCTTTCTTCGTCATAAATATCCAATTTTTGAATACTTTTATCAGCATCTCTGATCAATCCTTCCACACTTATAAACTCCGTGAACATCAGATCAGCACCTTGCGCTTTGCATAATGCTCTAAAGGGCGGATCACTCACGTCTTCCATAGGAGCGAGAATCAATGGAAATTCCCCAATATTAATATCTCCAATTTTTACCATTTGAAATTTTGAACTAACTTAAATGTTAATTTTCACAAAATTATTTGAAATAACTTTAAAAATGGTATAAAATGAAAATTAAAACTTTATTTTTACAAACTAACACCTGTTATTTTAACAAACCTTTAAACTTATTAATTTATGTTGACTAGTGTAGTTCTGTGTTTTTTTATTGGTTATGTCATCATTATATTGGAACAACCATTAAAATTAGATAAATCGGTTCCCGCTTTATTAATGGGTGCTATGACCTGGGCTTTAATATCAGTAGGACATCTGGAAGTTCTTGATGCAAACCATCAGGTGACCCCTTTAGAAGATGGATTATTGCATATTTTGGGTAAAACAGCAGAGATTTTGTTCTTCCTTCTTGGAGCAATGACCATCGTGGAACTAGTGGATTTACATAAAGGTTTCTCCCCTATTACTTCATTGGTAAAAACCAAAAATAAGGTTTCTTTACTTTGGATAACCAGTTTAATTGCGTTTTTCCTATCTTCTGTTTTAGATAATTTAACCACCACTATTGTAATGGTTTCCTTATTGAGAAAACTAATACCCAATAGAGAGGAAAGAATTTATTATGTAAGTTTAATCATCATTGCTGCTAATGCAGGTGGCGCATGGTCTCCAATTGGCGATGTTACAACAACCATGTTATGGATAGGTAAAAAAGTATCTTCCTTAGGACTAATGCAATCTTTATTTTTACCCTCCATTATTTCCTTACTCTTACCAGTATTTATAGCTTCTTTACTTCCCATATTTACAGGTAAAATAGAGAATTTACCCGGGCAAAATAATGAATTGGACACTTCAAAACTTTTAAGCAGTAAAACAATGTTAATAGCTGGATTAGCTGGCTTGATATTTGTCCCGATTTTTAAATCTGTTACGCACTTACCCCCTTATATGGGTATCATGATTTCCTTAGGAATTGTTTGGTTAATCTCTGAATATATACAACCTGAAGAAGAATTTAATCAAGAACACAGACACCTCTATTCTGTGCATAAAGCCTTATCCAGAATTGAAATAAGCAGTATTATATTCTTTTTAGGTATCCTTTTAGCCGTTGGTGCATTGGAGTCGGTTGTAGTTCAATCTGCTACTGGTGAGAAAGTTGGATTCTTAATGAATCTGGCCCAAAAACTGCAGGAATTAGTGCCTAATCAGAACTTAGTCATCATTTTTATTGGTATCATATCTGCAGTCATTGATAACGTACCCCTAGTTGCAGCGACGATGGGCATGTACCCAATGGATAAATTTCCCATAGACAGTGAATTATGGCATTTTATTGCCTATTCTGCTGGTACTGGAGGAAGTATGCTTATTATAGGATCAGCAGCTGGTGTTGCCGCCATGGGTATGGAAAAGATAGATTTTATCTGGTACTTTAAAAAGATTAGCTGGCTGGCATTTATTGGATTTATCGCAGGCTGTTTAACTTTTATTGCACTATCTTAAATTATTCTTGCAATGTCCCAAAATGCGCTAAAGTCACTGATCTTTATTTTGTACTTTTCTCTAAATTCATGCAGTTATATTGCTACTTATCAAATAGTAGGTGTATGGCGTGTAGTTGAAATTTTTGAAAATAATAAATTATTAAAGGATAAAACTTTAGACAGTGTTATTCTCCAATTTAATGATGAAGGACAATATACTTATCAAAGCACCTTAAATTATAAAGAGACAGGTAATTTTGAAGTAAAACGAAATATTCTGGTTATGTCCAATCATCTATCGAATGAAGAAAAAAAACTACATATCGATGCATTAAGTAGTAAAAAACTAGTATTATTAATGGAAGATGCTGGTAAAGCTCGAAAAATGGTTTTTACTAAGTCTTTTAATTGAGTATTCAGACCATAATTATAAAAAGGGATTCGATATGATAACATCGAATCCTTTTTTTATTTCCTTCATTTATTTCTTTTGACTTATAGCCGTATTTACCCCTAAGTTACCACCGATAGCAATGTCAACCATTATACCATCTGGCGTAATCTGCACATTATCAACGGATAATTGATTTATTTTACTCTTCATTCTAAATCCAGTTGCCAGAGGATAATCATTTAGTTGCTTTTCTAGTTCTTTCTTTGTATCATTTAAATTCAAGGTTAAATAAAAGTTGATATTCTCTTGAATCATCTTTTTAAGATTACTTTTCAGTATCCAACCTGCTGATTTAACTAAGAAATTCTTTGTTTCCAGATTAAAATCTAAATCTGGCAGATTGATTAAATTAGTTTTTAAATCAATTTGAGGTGTTCCGGTAAGAAATATTTTACCTTTATAAGCTCCAGTAAGGGTTATTTCGACTCCCAGTTTATTGTTTATTCCAAAATAATTCACGTCGATAACGGTAACTGATTTTTTTCCACTGGAAAAGGATTGTCCCCCTACCTGCTTTAAAGTTAGATTTTTTGTTTCTAAAAATGGTATTTTAGTCCGTAAAACTAACATAGTCTTTAGGTTATCACTCAATACCTGAGCATATTCTGGTATTTTATTTACCATATTTTCACGTGGCTTGTCCCCAATGTTCAGCTGAGGTTTTGCCATTAAGGATAGATTCGCTAGAATAGAATCCCCTTGGATGATCATGGGTGTCATGGTTACTTTCGATGGATTTACAGATAACCAGGCCTTATATTCTTCGGAAACTAAAAGTACTCTTGATATTGAACTCCAGGCACTGGTTACAATTGCTTTTAAATCAAAATAAGTAGCTGTTAATTCATCAATTTGATTTCCAATATAAGATTTTGAATTATTTAAAATAATATCAGCTAAAGAGCCTAGAGGTATATTAATTCCTCCCACTTGAGCTACTGGTTTTTTAATCCAGACATAATTCGTAAGATCTGTTTGTGTTTTCAATGTCCAGTCTTTGGAAATTTTAAAACTAGTTTTAGCCTCGAGCTCAATTTCACCAGAAGCGTTGACATTAGTAACCATTGCGTCATATACAACCTGAATAGAAAGCGGAATTCTATATTTAATTTCATTTTCTTTCCCACTCAACCTAATCGGGTTTCTTTTAAAAACCTTTACTTTCATTCTATCTCCATCATTGAAATCTTTGTCTTCATAAAGTAATCCGGTTAACTGGCTATTAACCATTGATTCCAACACGGATAATTTCAGATTAACTGGAATGTTTAGCTTAGAAACGAGTAATGGTTTAAGTTCCGCATTATACTGAGCAATAGGTGTTACCAATGGATTCTGTCTGGAACAACCAAGAAATAATATCAAAAGCATTAGTACCTTAAAAAATAGAATTAGGCGTATCATTTTATTAATTTTTGTTGCAATTGTAGTAATTTGTACCTTAATTGTGGTAAAAGTACCTTTAAATTTTTAGCAATTTCTACTTAAAAAAATGATTATGTTACCTAAAATGCAACATTTAAAATGGTTTAGCTTACTTTTCCTGATGGTGGTAACCAGTTACGGTCTGGAAGCTCAAAAGAAAAAAGCTGTTTCGACTGCAACCGTTGAAAAAGAAGTTAAATCAACAAATTTTCCGGAAAGTTCTTTCAATGCACTAACATGGCGTTCTATTGGTCCATTTAGAGGTGGTAGATCAGCTGCTGTTACCGGTGTTCCTGGCAAACCAAATCTTTATTATTTTGGATCTGCAGGCGGAGGTGTATGGAAAACACAAGATGCAGGTCAGACCTGGGAAAATATTTCCGATGGTTTCTTTGGTGGATCAATAGGTTCTATAGCCGTTGCTGATAGCGATCCAAATGTTATTTACGTGGGCGGAGGAGAAGTTACTGTAAGAGGAAATGTTTCTTATGGTTATGGCATGTGGAAAAGTACTGATGCTGGTAAAACCTGGAAAAATACGGGTCTTCCCGATGCTAAACATATCCCAAGAATTAGAATTAATCCAAAAAATCCAGACCTGGTTTATGCAGCTGTAATGGGCGATTTATTTAAATCTAGTCCTGATAGAGGGGTTTATCGTTCTAAAGATGGCGGAAAAAACTGGGAGAAAATTCTTTTTGCTAATAATGATGCTGGGGCAGTTGATCTAATTATTGATCCAAATAATGCCAGAGTTTTATATGCTGCAACTTGGAGAATTAGAAGAACTCCTTATGATTTATCCAGTGGAGGTGAAGGTTCTGATCTTTGGAAAAGTACAGATGCTGGTGATAACTGGACAAAGATTTCCAATAATAAAGGACTACCTAAAGGTCCTTTAGGTATCATGGGTATCACCGTTTCCCCTTTAAATTCAGATAAATTATTTGCCATAATTGAAGCAAATGAAGGCGGTGTATATCGCTCAGATAATGGAGGTGAGTCCTGGACAAAAACAAACGAGGAAAGAAACTTAAGGCAACGTGCCTGGTATTATACCCGAATATATGCAGATACAAAAAATGAAGAGGTCGTTTATGTCCTAAATGTCAATTATCATAAATCTGGTGATGGAGGTAAAACTTTTAATACAACCAATGCACAGCATGGAGACCATCATGATTTATGGATTTCACCGGATGATGCAAATAAAATGATCATTGGAGATGATGGTGGTGGACAGGTTTCTTTAGATGGTGGAACGAATTGGACAACCTATCACAACCAACCTACTGCACAATTTTATAGAGTTGTAACTGACAATCATTTTCCATACAGAATATATGGTGCTCAGCAAGATAATTCAACTTTAAGGGTCTATCACCGCACTGAGGGATCAGAAATCGGAGAAAGAGACTGGGAAGAAACGGCGGGTGGAGAATCAGCTCACCTGGCTATTGATCCATCTGACAATGAGGTTGTATATGGAAGTAGCTATGGCGGACTTTTAGAGCGTGTAAATCATAGAACCAAGCAGAATCAGAGCATTAACGTGTGGCCTGATAACCCAATGGGATATGGCGCAGAAGGGGCAAAATTCAGATTCCAATGGAATTTCCCGGTTTTCACCTCTCCTAATAATCCTAAAAGATTATATGCTGCTTCTCAACATTTACATGCTTCCGATGACGGTGGACGTTCCTGGACTACGATTAGTCCAGATTTAACCAGAAATGACCGATCTAAAATGAAGAGTTCTGGGGGTCCTATTACTCAGGATAATACAAGCGTAGAATATTATTGTACCGTTTTTGCTGCTTGTGAATCACCAATTGAACCAGGTCTTCTATGGGCAGGGTCTGATGATGGTTTAATTCATGTGAGCAAAGATAACGGGACTAATTGGGAAAATGTTACACCTGCTGGCATGCCGGAATGGATGATGATTAATTCGTTAGAAATAGATCCTTTCCAGAAGGGTGGTGTATATGTAGCAGGAACTCGTTATAAATCAGGTGATTATACGCCATATTTATACCATACTACCAATTATGGAAAAACATGGGATTTGATTACTGCTGGCATCGATAAAAATCATTTTACGAGAGTAGTTCGTGCTGATCCAAAAAGAGCTGGACTTCTTTATGCCGGAACGGAATCGGGTATGTATATTTCATTTGATAACGGCGTTTCCTGGAAACCTTTTCAGTTGAATTTACCTATCGTACCAATCACAGATTTAACCATTAAAAATGATAATTTGATTGCTGCCACTCAAGGTAGAAGTTTTTGGATGATAGATGATTTAACGCCATTACATCAGCTTAATACTGAAATGGCCAATGCTGATTTTCATTTATTTAAGCCTATGGGAAGTTATAGAATGGAAGGAGGACCTGGTTGGCGAGGAGCTAATACAAAAACGGCAGGTGCAAATCACCCTGGCGGTGTAATGGTTCATTTTAACCTCAAAGAAATTCCTTCTGATTCTGTAGTCGTTAAATTATCATTCCATGAAGCGGATGGTAAATTGATTAAAGAATTTTCCAGCAATGCCAAAGAAAGGACTGATAAATTAGCAGACTTCAAGGCGGGCGGAAATCGTTTTGTTTGGAATATGCAATACCCTGGAGCCCTTCGTTTTGATGGCATGATCCTTTGGGCTGCTGCTTTAAATGGCCCTAAAGCAGTTCCAGGTATGTATAAAGTTGTTTTGAGTGTTGGTAAAAACAAACAAGAACAAACTTTCGAAATTCTAAAAGATCCACGATCTGAAACAAGTCTAGATGATTTCAAAAAACAATTCAATTTCCTCATTGAAATACGAGATAAAGTGTCGGAAGCTCATCAGGCTATCTTGGATATCAGAGAAACGCGCAAACAAATAACGCACTTAAAATCTATCTGGAAGGACGATGCTGAAATGAAATCCTTCATTCAAAAAGCAAATGATATTGAAAAGGAAATTACTAAAATAGAAAACGAACTTTATCAGACAAAAAATAAAAGTGGACAGGATCCTTTGAACTATCCAATTAAATTGACCAATAAATTGGCTCATGTAGGAAGTTTAACCAACAGAGGTGATTTTCCACCTACCCAACAGGCAAATCAAGTCAAAGATGAATTGAATAAATTAATCAATGCGGAGTTACAAAAATGGGAAAATATTAAATCTGCTGATATGGAGACCTTCAACAAATCAGTTAGAGAAAAAGGAATTGATGTTTTAAAACTTAAAAAAGAGAACAAAACGTCTTAAACCTTGTTAGGCATTGGAAAGAGGAATTTTCCTCTTTCCAATGCCTATTTAAAAAAAACAACGATGTTTGGATTATTCAAAAAAGACCCTTTAGTTAATCTTCAAAAAACTTATAATCAATTACTTGAAGAAGCAATGCAACTTCAAAGGAAAGGAGATATAAAAGGCTATGCCGCGAAAATGGCAGAATCTGAAAAAGTAATGAATGACATCGAGAAAATTAAAAAAGGCTAATATTTATCAGCTTAAAATCATCTAATAAATGTTAGTCTCTCTCCCTTAAGGTCATCTTTTAGTTTTCCTTCATGCCATATTAAATTTCCATTTACCAAAGTAGATAAAACAGTTCCTCTCATTGTTTTTCCTAAAAGTGGGCTCCATTTGCACTGATAAGCTATATTTTCTGTTGTGATTTGATAGGGTGTATCAATATCAATAATAGCCATATCAGCTGCAAAACCTTCTTCCAGATATCCTCTGTTTTTTATTCCAAAACATTCTGAAGGGGCATGACACATCTTTTCAACTATTTTTTCCAGAGAAATTAAGCCCCGGTGATGAAAATCTAACATAATTTGTAAACTATGTTGTACCAACGGAACGCCGGAAGGGGCAGAAAAATAACTTTGATTTTTTTCTGATAAGGTATGAGGTGCGTGATCTGTTGCAATAATGTCCAGTTTATCGGACAATAAACCTTGAAATAAAGCCGATTGATGTGATTCAGATTTAATAGCAGGATTACACTTTATTAAACTACCCAAAGATTCATAATCATCGCTATTAAAATATAAATGATGTACACAAACTTCAGCGGTGATCCTCTTTTCCTTTAGTGGAATTTCATTTGTGAAAAGATTCAATTCATCTCCCGTTGAGATATGCAGAATATGTAGTCGGGTTCCATACTTTTTAGCCAGAGAAACGGCCATTTCTGAAGACAATAAACAGGCTTGAACGGAACGTATTTCAGGATGACATGAAAAAGGAATTTCTTCACCATAGGAAGTTAAATATGCTGCTTCATTTCGCTTTACCGTTTGTTCATCTTCACAATGCGTAGAAATTAAAATGGGTATTTCTGAAAACAAGGTATTCAATGCATTGGGATGATCCACCAACATATTCCCCGTACTTGAACCCATAAATATTTTTACTCCACAAACCTCATCATTAATCGCTTTTAATACTTCCTCAATATTATCATTTGTTGCCCCCATGAAAAAGGAATAGTTAGCAACCGAATTGGCAGCGCCTATTTGATATTTTTGTTCAAGTAATTCTCTGGTAACAGCTGGCGGTTTAGTATTTGGCATTTCCATAAATGAAGTTACACCACCCTTGACAGCCGCTATTGATTCGGAATATATAGTTGCCTTTTGTGTTAAGCCAGGTTCCCTGAAATGGACTTGTGAGTCAATAATCCCTGGAATGAGATGTCTACCTGAACCATCAATTTCAATATCAGCAGAATGTCCTATTTGACCAGAAATCTTATCTATGAGTCCGTCTTTAATATAAACATCTCCTGTTTTTATCCTTCCACTATTTATAATTTGAATATCCCGAATGATTATTGAAGGCTGATTCATAGCTTTTTTTGTTTGCAAATATAGATTGGAATGACCTAATATAAGATTAAAATTCTGCAGTTTATTTCCTAATTTCGCGTTAATTAAAGATATGAAATGTATCATAAAAACTTATTAAATCAACAGGTAGGTATTTTAGGAGGCGGGCAATTAGGAAAAATGTTAGCTATAGAAGCAGCAAACTGGCATTTACCCGTTCACATACTCGATCAAAATGACGATTTTCCAGCGGTACCTTATGCACCATTTTTTCGTGCTGGAGATTTTAAAAACTATGACGATGTATATCATTTTGGTAAATCCATAGATATTTTAACCATAGAAATCGAACAAATTAATATCGATGCCTTATTCGACCTGGAAAAGGAAGGAATAAAAGTTTATCCTAAACCTTCAACGGTGAAGGTAATCCAAGACAAGGGCTTACAAAAGCTTTTTTACCAGGAAAGGCAGATTCCCACAGCACCCTTTCAACTATTTGAAAATGCAAAGGAAATTCAAAATGCTTTTACCAACAATCAAATTAAAATTCCTTTTGTTCAGAAATCCAGAAAGGATGGTTACGATGGGAAAGGCGTTGTGGTGGTTTCAAGGGAAAAAGATTTTACCAATTTATTAGATTGTCCAAGTATTATTGAAGAAAAAATTGATATAAAAAAGGAAATTAGTATTATTGTAGCAAGGTCTGTATCAGGTGAACTTGTTCATTATGAACCAGTTGAACAACATTTTAATCAAGAAGCCAATTTAGTATCTTATTTAATATGTCCAGCAGATATAGACCATCGGCACTATATGGAAATGAATAAAATCGCCTCACTCATCGCTACAGAAATAGATTTGGTAGGTTTGCTCGCCATAGAATTTTTTATAGACGCTAATAATGATATTTATGTAAATGAGGTAGCTCCAAGACCACATAACAGTGGACATCACACCCAAAACAGCTGTGAAACTTCCCAATTTGAACAACATTTAAGGGCTATTTTAGATATTCCACTAGGTTCTACCAGACAGCATAGTATTGGTGCAATGGTAAATATCATTGGGGAACCGGGTTATGCTGGAAAAACGATCTATCAGGGACTTGAATCCATCCTAAGTATGGAAGGTGTTCATCTTCATTTATATGGTAAAACAGAAACAAGACCCTACCGAAAAATGGGTCATGTAAACATATCAGGCGCTAATAGACAAAAAGTATTAGAAAACATTGAAAAAATAAAAAGCACCTTAAAAGTTATTTCTTAAGGTGCTTTTATTATTAGAAAAAAATTCCTGTTTTGAGTTGAATTCTTCGGAAATTATATTTCAGGATACTTTCCGTTTGAAAAAATTGCCAGCCTCTTCCTTGGGTGCTGTCTTTATAAGATAAATATTGATGCAAGTAACCTAACTCAAGGATAAGTTTCATTTTAGTGTCAAGTTTTTTATAAATAGCAACACCGGTATAAATTCTAGGTCCAGGATTGTAGGTTTTCCAACCAGTTTGTAATCTGGAGCCGCCCATTCCGACCCCAATATCTATAATGCCAGAAAAACGCAAGTTCTTACTTTCTTCACCAACAAAACATCTTAATTCTGACAACAAACTTATCCCGTAAAGTCCATCTAAAGGCTTAAATTGCGTGTAGGCTAAACCTCCACCCAAGGATAATTTTCTAGTTAGAAATTTCCCTGCTTTAACTTCAAACCCAGGACTTAACAAATCTCCTCCATTTAAATAATAACCATAACCCATAGAAAATTGTCCGGTTAAGTAGCTATTTTTAAAATCAGGAAAAGAATTAACATCCTCTTGACTAATTAAAAATAGAGGCAAAGTCGTCAATAAAAAAATATGACAGAATAACCTCTTTCTAGTCATTTGTTTTAGACTTTATAGTACTTAAAAGCTCCCATTTTGCGGGATTTTTATAGCTAAACTGCCAGATACCATCTTCTCCCGTTATGATGGCGATTTTAGCCTCTTCCAAGACAATAATATCAACGGCAGAAAATGATTTATCCTGATAAATTAAATTTTTATCTATGGCATTTAAATCTTTCGTATCGTATAATTTAATGCCCTTATCATCTTCACAAATAAATAAAAAACCTTGATTTATTGACAAACCAATCGGATGATAAAGTGGATAACTTTTGATAAGTTTCGGATTTTTAACATCCGAAATATTTATCACATCTAACTGATTTAAAAATCCTTCGCATTCTGTTCCATCTCTTAGCGTTACAAAAGCCGTTTTACCATCACTTGCTACAGGATCACAAGCTCTCCAATGTTCAAAAGTGGATAAAAGAGAGGGATTTTCCGGGTTATCCAAACCATAAATATACATTCCAGATTGAGAGCCAATAAATAAAAGCCCTTCGAAAGGATAGATAGTTTCAATATTCCAACCTACGTTTTGAGTGCTTACCTGCTTTGTGGTTCCATTATCTTCCAGTTTAAAAGCGGATAAATTACTAATACTTACGGTATATAATAACCCTTGATTCATCGTAAATCTTGCTGTTGAACCACCAATACCCACCGTTCCAGAAGGAGTTTTTAAACCAGAAGTCAAACTACTTTCTCTGGACCAAATAACATTACCATCAAAAAAAGAATTACTGGAATTTTCAGAACAAGGGAAAGTTTCTGTTACACCAGCTGACTTATAAGCCACTAATAAACCTAGTTTTTCATCTTTTCCATAAGCAGGAAATGCATTTTCAACCCTAAAAACCTCTTTAACGTCTTGGGGATTTTTTAAATCCAGCACCACTAAATCTATATAACTATCGGCATATAACAAGCCATTTCTAACCGCCAAATCGGAATTACCCGGTATTTTAATAAAGGAAATAAACCTAGGGTTTGCGGGTATTTTATTATCGACAACATGAATACCCAAATCAGGTTCGTTGATTAAAAGATAGTCCCCATAAACATATATTTTTCCTGTAGTAACTAATTCTTTGGAGGGAGAAGCGGCAATTTTTTGTCTAAGGATTTCCGGCTTAACAAAAATAGGATCGTATCGTTGATAGGTATAAACATTTTCACAGGTATCCTTTAAACAAGACGTAAAAGAAAAAACAAGGAACGAAATAAAAAATAGATAGCTAATATTTTTCATAAAACAAAGATTTGATGTTAAATTAAATGCCTCACTTTATTGATAACGTGAGATTTCAAAAAATCGTTGGTTTTAAGTGGAAATAATTAGTACTTTTTTGAATAACTCGGTGAACTAACTATAGACATAGGATAATTCTTACCTAACTCAATCCCGTATTCAAGTAGTTCTTTTGGAGATAGTGTATTGAAAGCAATTAATTTTTCTGCTGGTAAATTTTTCAACTTAGGCAACCAATGTTTTACGAAAGAACCATCGGCATCATACTTAATCGATTGGGTTTGAATATTAAAGAATCTATCCTCTCTGGGATCGCTTCCTACCCCAGCAACATAATTCCAGTTACCGTAATTACTGCAAACATCATAATCAATAAGATTAGATTCAAAGTATTCAGCGCCCCAGAGCCAGTTAATTTTTAATTCCTTTGCTAAAAAGCTCGCCACAACCTGCCTGCCTCTATTTGACATAAAACCCGTTTGATTTAATTCCACCATATTGGCATCAATAAAAGGCACTCCCGTTTCACCATCTGCCCATTTCTGGAAAACAGACATATCCTCCTTAAAATTTGTTTTTTTTAAATCTCTTGGACCCTTCAGATGAAAGATTTTATTTTTATATTTTTTGCCCAACAGTCTAAAAAAATCTCTCCAGAGTAATTCAAATATTAACCAATAAGTACTTTCATTAGATTTCCTTTCCTTCTCAAATTTTCGAATTTCATGATAAATTTTCTTGGGTGAAATGCATCCCATAGCTAACCAGGGGGAAAACCTGGAGGAGAAATTTTGTCCCAATAAACCATTTCGTGTTTGCTTGTAGGTTAAAATTCCCTCATTTACCCAAAGGTATTCATTTAATCTGCGTAATGCAGCAGTTTCACCCCCCTCAAATCCCGACAGGGTCTTATTATCAACGTCTTTAAATCCCAGTTTATCCATGGTTGGTATTTCACCAGGATCAACGTTGAGCGATATAGGAAGTAATAATTTGGATGGCGTAGGAAAAGGATTCCTGATGGGAACAATTCTCTCTACCTCTTTTCGAAACTGGGTAAAAATATCTGGCGTATGAGTAACAGGAAATGGCAAATCTGCTGTATGATAAAGCATTTTACCTCTGTAATAAATCAACTCTCGACCTTCATGCCATAATAACTTCTCCAGATTATCCTGAATTTTAACTTCCTCGTCTGTTCTTTCTCTATTGCAAAAAATAGCTGAAGCTTTTGTCTGTTCCGCTAAACTAATTAAAACTTGTTCCGTGTGACCTACCCTAATGATAAGATCTGAACCCAATTTATTTAGGCTTTTTCTTAAATCTGCAAGACTTTCAAGTAAAAATTTTAATCTGAATAACCCTGTTTTGGGAAATCCAAAGGAAGTTTTACCAAAAATCTGCCTTTCATCTAACACATAAACAGGAATAATTTCCTTTGCCTGTCGAATAGCTTCACAAAGTGCTTCATTATCATGCAACCTTAAATCTTGTCTAAACCAAACGATGACCCTTTCTTTTAGCATAAAATTTAGTTACGTTATTGTTTAAAACCTAAACAAGATTAGCTAAGGTATGTTTTTAAAGAGAGAAATAATTTATTCCAGATAAAATGAATTATATTGGGGCTAAAATACATAGCAAATGAAAAACTTTTTTTATCGAACTTTCCTATTCCTTTTCATTTTTACTTTAAGCCAAGATATTCTTCAAGCTCAGAAAAATGCCGCCTATATTTTGTTTAATGATAAAGGGGAAAAGGTTGATTATGAAGATGTTTTAAAAGCTTCAAGTAAAAATGACGTGTTATTTTTTGGCGAACTACATAATAATCCTATTTCTCATTGGATGCAATTAAAATTAACTGAAGATTTATTTGACCTAAAAAAAGGAAAATTAATTTTAGGTGCTGAAATGTTCGAAACGGATGACCAGCTTGTAATTGATGAATATTTAACTGGACTTATTAATGTCAAAAATTTTGAAGAAGAAGTCAAATTATGGAAAAATTATAGTACGGATTACAAACCATTAATGGAATTTGCTAAATCAAAAAAAATTCCTTTTAAAGCTACCAATGTGCCTAAAAGGTATGCCAATATAGTCTTTAGATTAGGTCTGGAGGGATTAAATGGTTTGGATGAAATGGCAAAAAAACAGTTATTACCTCCCCTACCCATTCCCTTAGACATGGAATTACCTACTTATAAAAAAATGATTGCCATGATGGGCAATCATGGGAGCAACACCTCCGATAATATGGTAAAAGCTCAAGCTATTAAAGATGCTTCGATGGGATATTCTATTTCTAAATCTATCTTAAAGGGTCATTTATTTATTCATTATAATGGAGCCTATCATTCTGATGAAAAGGAGGGCACCGTTTGGTATCTAAATAAATATCAACCCAATCTAAAAATAATGAATATCTCAACCGTTGAACAAGAAAACATAGAGATATTAGACCCCGAAAATTTTAATAAGGCCGATTTTATTTTAGTAGTGCCCGGAAAAATGACAAAAACATATTAATTTGGAAAAATATATTTTCTATTTATACATGCTATTATTAGCTTCATCATGTGGAAACACCACTTATCCGCAAGGTAAAATATTATACGAAAATTTTTGTGTAAGCTGTCACATGGCTGATGGTGTTGGATTAGAATCATTGATTCCAACCCTTGTCAAAGCTGATTATCTTCTGGAAAATCCTTTAAAAACAGCCTGTATTATTAGAAATGGATTAAAGGACACTATTTTGGTTAATGGTAAAATATATGGACAAGAAATGGCTGCTATTCCAGCTTTATCAGATTTCGAGATTACTAATATTATGAATTATATTCATTCTTCGTGGGGTAATAATATGCCTTATGTCACACTTGAAGAAGTTAAAAAATCCTTAGATAGTTGTTATGTTAGGTAATGTTTGAAAAAATATATTGAAAAACTAAATTACCGAGTTATTTTTGATAAATAATCTGGTATTTATCCAGAAAAATTAAATTTATGAAGATTAGATTTCCTTTCAATCTGCTTATCGCCAGCATCCTGTTTTTCTATATGAAAACAGCTGAAAGTCAGACCAATAGTGGAAGTAATTCCCTCTCTTTAATTAAAGGGACTGATACGATATACCTTTGCAACTCCGATATTCAGGTAAATTTGCAGTCAGTTCCAGCTGTTTATCATAGATGGTCACCAGTAAATATTTATGATGATGCAAATTTACAAAATCCAGTTGCAAAACCAACTCAGTCAGGCTGGGTTTATCTGACTGCCCTAGTAAATGGTACGCTAATTAAAGATTCAGTCTATCTGAATATTATAAAACCCGTTTTAATAAAAGGAACGTCAAATGAAAATCCGGTTTGTGCGGGAGCTCCTTTATTATTACCCATAATTACTAATACAGGTTCTCAAGGAATCACCTGGATATCAGATGAAAAGATTTCTGTTTTAGAAAATGGCAGTGCGTTGGTTTATCCGAATAAATCAGGTTCGGTAATGGTAAATCAACAAATAGGTTCTTGTAAGTTATCAACCTCCTTTTCATTTCAAGTAAAAGCTACTATGGTAAAAATCCAAAATGAGGGCGATACCATCGAAATTTGTAAGGGATCAAAACTTACGTTAAAAGCTGAAACAAATACGGGTAATAATTTAGGGATCAACTGGTTACCTGTCGATAAATATATTGATAACCCTAAAGGAGGTTCCGTTAAAGTAGATCCTATCGTATCAACAACTTATATAGCTGTTTTTGAACAAGATGGTTGTATTGTTAAAGATTCTGTCAGAGTAAGAGTAGATTCTCTTCCATCAAAATTACTTATTTTGAAAGATGAAAATAAGGAGCAATACTGTCAGGGAACAATTGTTAAACTTACTTCTCAGATTTATAACCCAGCAGTATATCCCGATATTAAACATAAATGGTTCCCTTATAAAGGTTTTGAGTCACCTGATTCCTTGTATAATCTAGTTATTACTACCATAGATAGTATCATTTTATTTAGAGCTACAACCAATCATGCCTGCAGAGATACACAACCAGCCATTATTCCTGTTATTAAACCAAAAGACCTAAAACTAATCCCCAAAGACACTACTATTTGTTATGGAGAAAAGGTCACCTTAAATTTATCCTTTTCTGGACTTGGGGAAGTATCCTGGGAACCAGAAGACGTTGTTTCATGTAAAAGTTGTAAAAACCCTACGCTTTTCTTGACTCAATCGAGAGAAGTAAAAGCTACCGTTAAAGAAAAAGATTGTCCAACAACCATAACAGCAAAAATAAACGTCTTACCACCTCCTTCCATAGGTTTTAACACTAAAACGACGATTTGCAAAGGGGAAGAACTGCAACTTTTGGTCAACAATGACCCATTGGTCAGCTACACCTGGAGTTCTTCAACAGATCCAACCTTTACATCTACTAATCCATTAATAAAGGTTAAACCTTTAATTAATACCATCTATACCGTTAAAGCACAACAAGGTAGATGCACACCAACCACTGCTTCATTAACCCTTTCTGTTATTCAACCATCCACCGTTACTGTCCCTTCCAATTTAACTATTTGTCCAGGGCTTCCTGTGAATCTGGAAGCTGTCGGAAATGCAGTTGTAGGCGTGGAACAACAATATAAATGGCTATATAACAATCAAACGGTCTTAGGTCCAAAACTTTCTATACCAGGTCTTACCACAACAACGACCTTTATAATGGATTACACGTATGGTCCCAATTGTGGTGTGGAAAGAAAATCTGTAACTGTTACCGTTGCTGGGCTCCCAAGATTAACCAACTTTAAAATTGAACCTATAGAAAGTACAACTACAGGCGTACCCTTAGGTGAAAAAGTTATTTTATCAGCAAATTTAGCCCCTTTAAATCTTCCAGGTATTACTTACTCATGGAAAGCAAATGGCAAGGATATTCCAGGTACAACACCGTTATTAGAACATGTCCCAACGGATAACCCAACCACTTATACTTTAACTGTTAAAAATACAAATGGCTGTGAATTAAGTTTTAACTCTCCACCTATTCAAGTTTTAGCGCCAGTATTTGATATTCCAAGTGCTTTTACCCCTGACGGTGATGATGTTAATGATTATTTCAACGTTGTTTTTAGAGGAAAAATTGACATTGCTACCTTCAGGGTTTTCAACAGATGGGGACAACAAGTTTACAATAATGAAACACCTACTACTGGATGGGATGGAAAATACAATGGAAATGATTCACCTAGTGATGTTTATGTATATTATATCGTCATAAAATATCCTGATGGAAAGGAATTTATCAAAAAAGGGGATTTAACCTTATTTAGATAATATTCCGTTCAAGGAGTATAATATTTCTTTTTTAAGATTAATCAGCGAATTTATCTCTGATGTAGTAAGATGTTGAAACCTTTGATAAGATTTATTTAATGCTTGTTTTTCTCTATAATAAAGAGAAAAATAAGCATTAAATGACATAAAAATAAATCCAGGAATTATCCAGATTGAAATAATGAAAGCAAAAATGCAAAAAATCAGCGCATATATTATAAAAGCTCCCAAACCAGCACCAAATCTAACAGGTGATTTAAATGATAAGTGATAAACTTTATTTTTCGTAATCCATTCAGCAAAAATGGCTGGTGGAGCTGCAAAAAGGTAACCTAATAAAGACAATAAAGAAAACAGGGGAATTGATGTTACCCAATGTGATTTGTAATTGGAACTAACTACCTTATCATCAATATTCCATTTATTTAATAGAGATGTATAGGATTCAATTTTAAGTCCTAATTCTATTTTAAGACTTTCGGGTGCATGGAAATTCAAAAAAGTACTAACATTTTGTTCTAACCTTAATCTATTGTCTTGATATCCATAAACGGGTAAGAAAGGATAATTTGTTAAATTTCTGGTCATCATTAAACAGCATTCGATTAACTTTTCATCTGATTCTTTTTCGATGATAACCATATTATTTTTAAGATTTAACGCTAAATCAATCAATAATTTTTGATAATCAGGCGTATCTCTATTTTTCAAATAAGTTCTCACCGAAATGGCATCACCTATATGTAACATAGCAGAACCTCTAAATGATAATGGCTCGGAATAATTCACCCCTATTGGCAAAATATACAGATCTTCCATTTCTGGAAATTGAGAAAGGGTACCAAAGGCAATTCTGGCAATACCTCTTTGCAAAGGCCTTAATCTTTTTTCATTTTCAGTTCTACCTTCAGGAAATAAGGCAACAATTTCGCCTTTTGCAATATATTCGTAACAACGAGAGAAAGTATCATAATTATTTTTCAATGATCCGAAACCTGATTCCTTTTGCCTAAATACAGGAACCATTTTTCCTCGTTTCAACAGGAAACGATAAAAAGATTTATTAAAATGATCTCCTCTTACCAAAAAATGAACTGGCTTTTTAAGATTAGCAGCCATAATAACAGGTTCTAAAAAAGCGGTTGGATGGTTCATTGCGATAATAAAAGGTTTATTAATGGGAATATTTTCTCTACCAGAAATATAAATATTACGGAAATAAACTTTAAGTGCAATTTGAACCAGCGGTTTTAGAAAAAAATACAACATAAAAATCAACCTGTTTAGTAGAATGTTTACCTTCAATTAAATTTACTAAAGGTACTTCTAAATTTTTATGGAAGAAAAAAAAAGATTGATTTGTATTGGTGGTCCAACTGCCTCCGGGAAAACTGCGCTCGCAATAAAACTGGCCCAAAAATATAGTACTGAAATTATTTCCGTTGATAGCAGACAACTTTACAAGGAGATGAATATAGGTACAGCTAAACCTTCCCAGTTCGAACTTGATAGTATCCAACACTATTTTATTAATCATGTTTCTGTACAGCAACATTATGATATTGGTATTTTTGAAAAGGAAGCCATCTCTCTTTTGACAGAAAAATTCAAGGAAAATAATATTCTTATAGCTGTTGGGGGAAGTGGTTTATATTTTAAAGCAATCATTGAAGGTATAGATGAATTTCCGCCAGTTAGTCCTAATATTCAACTTCAGGTACAGGAGGAGTATCTTAAATATGGGCTGGATTATTTAAAACAGATCTTAGAAAAAGTGGATCCATTATACTACAAAATGGTGGATATTAATAATCCAGTTCGGTTAATCAGAGCCATAAGCGTTTACAGAGAAACCGGATTACCTTTTTCAACCTATAGAAAAGGAATAAAAATGGACAGGTTTTTTGAAACCCAATGTTACTTTTTAAATCCAGAAAGATCAATACTATATGAAAAAATAAATAATAGGGTAGATAAAATGGTGCAAGATGGACTGATTGATGAGGTTCACTCCCTGCAAGAATTTAAAGATTTAAAAGCGCTTCAAACAGTTGGTTATACCGAAATATTCAAATATTTTTCCAATGAGTATGATATCAAAGAAGCTATTATAAAAATAAAACAGCATACAAGACAATATGCAAAAAGGCAATTAACCTGGTTTAATAATGCTGGAAGCTGGAAAAATTGGGAAGACTTAAACACACTTAAATTTTGATTAATTTTTTATTTGCTCAATTATATTCTATAAAATTAAAAAAATAAAATTTTTTTAGTTAATATTGAACATTGGAAAGAAATTTTAGTCTAAAGTCAAACATTAGTTAAATGAAATTTTACGATTTCGTCATAGCAGGTGCGGGATGTTCAGGTTTAAGTCTGGCTACAGGCTTGGCGAAGGCAAATATTAATAAATCTATTTTATTGATTGACAGTAAGATACATACAATTCAAGATAAAACATGGTGTTTCTGGGATGACTCTTCAAAACCCAAATTTCCATTTCCTGTAACTACTTGGCAAAATATCTCTTTTCATACTTCTGATTATGAAAAGAAGGAAGGCATTTGTCCTTACAAATATTATGGCATTAGATCCGTTGATTTTTACAAATACTGTTACGAAGTTTTGCAAGACGCTGTAAATATTGATATAGTTGAGGATAATATTGAAAGAATTTACGGATATAAATCTGGCGCATGCCTGGAGACAAAAAACCAGAAATATTATGCCCAATATATTTTTAATTCTACCGCAACTCAAAATAGTGAAAGCACCAATACAGGGTATTATTCAGGACTAAAACAACATTTTAAAGGTTGGCTTATAAAAACTGAAAGACCAGTTTTTGATAAGAATACGGTAACCTTTATGGATTTTAGAACAAATCAACATAATGATGTAAGGTTTTTTTATGTTCTCCCTTATTCGGAAAAGGAAGCCCTTGTTGAATATACCGTATTTTCCAATCAAATCCTTAGTGATGAAGAATATGAAGCCAATATAAAAAGCTATATTCAAAAAACACTAAGTATTGAAAAATATTCAATCATCGAGAAAGAAAAAGGTATCATACCGATGGATTTTATTTCTCCTGAATATTCTAATGAACATATTATACCTATTGGTATTGAAGGTGGCGCGTTAAAGCCAAGTACTGGATTTGCATTTTCACTTATTCAAAAACAAGTAAACGAAATAATAATAAGTATACAAAACGAAAAGTTTATATTTACAAAAAAATCATTTCATAACAGGTTTGCTTTCTATGATAAGATTTTGTTATTCCTACTTCAGAACGATAAAATTGATAAATCAGGATTGTTTATCTCTTTGTTTAAAGGTAATAGCATGCGGGTAATTTTGACTTTCCTTTCTGAAAAAACAAATATTTTTAGTGAAATAAAAATATTTTCGTCTTTACCCGTAAAAATATTTTTGAAGGCAGTAGCAGATATTTATATGCCAAAAAAAAATGTTCCCAAAACTTATTTCCCCATTTATCAATCCATCAGGTGATTTATGAGAAGTTCTAAGTTACAAAGTGTCGTTCAGTTAATAACCTTAATTATCCTATTAGGGTGCTTATCAAATCATCCCTTTGTTATTAGTAGTTCTTTAATCATTGCTATAATTTTAATTGTTGCGATAGGTATTCCTCATGGTGCAAATGACCACCTTTTATTTTTCAGCTTATTCCAAAACAAGTTAAAAGAGAAAAATAAATCTGGAGGCTTATTTTATAGCACCTATTTAGGTTTGATTGTTCTTTATGCTTTATGCTGGTATTTTATTCCAGTTTTTTCGCTTGCTTTATTCCTAATAATATCTATTTATCATTTCGGACAATCAAATCTTTATACATACCCGATCAAATCAAAAGTAATTAAAATAATTTCTATATTGATATCAGGTATCTTTGTTTTAATGACGCCCATTTTTGCGCATCTAGAAACAGCTATACCCATAATTTCTTCTTTGTCGCAAAACGATAATTTAATTAAAATATCCTATGAACAAGGAAGAGAAATTTCTGTTTGGTTAGGGATTTTAATGTTCAGTTATTTGATAATACTAATGCTAACTAAACAACTTATCTGGCAGAATGGAATGATTGAATTAATAAATGTCCTATTATTAATGGGTCTTTATTACTTCGCACCTTTATGGATAGGATTCGCGGTATATTTCACCTTATGGCATGCTATTCCTTCCATTGAAGACCAGATTAATTTTTTCAAAATCAAACAAAGTAATTATCATTTAGGTAATTATATTAAAGAAATTCTACCTTATACCATTCTAGCGCTTTTAGGATTAGTATTGGCGTTAAAACTATCAGGAGAATATATAACTCAAAACCAAGGAATTGCTTTATTATTTGCATTTATTGCTGTTATAACATTACCACACATGATAATGATGGATATATTATATCAGCAAATAGGAAAAAATGATAACTCAATAAATCAGTAACGTGTAATTTTTTTAATAACTTAAATAAATTTTTTGCTATGGATGCATTACAAAACTTTTCAAACTTGTTCTTAGCGACCTTAAAAGAAGGTGACTATGTAGGCTTTACATTCTTCATTGGTTCAATGGCTATGTTAGCTTCAACTGTATTCTTTTTTGTTCAGATGACTAACGTTGCTGGAAAATGGAAAGATTCTCTTTTGATTTCAGGTTTAATTACTGGTATTGCAGCAGTTCACTATTTCTACATGCGTGCATTTTGGGCTGAAAACGGCACTTCACCAACTTCATTCCGTTACATTGACTGGATTCTTACGGTTCCATTAATGTGCGTTGAATTCTATTTAATCTTAAAAGCATTTGGAGCAACTATTTCTTTATTATGGAAAATGATTGCTTATTCCTTATTAATGCTTATCGCAGGTTATTTAGGTGAAACTGTTTACCGTGAGCAATCTGTATTATGGGGTTTCATTTCAACTATCGGTTATGTTGGAATCTTGTATGAAGTATGGTTGGGTTCTGCAAAGAAATTGGCTGGAAATTCAAACGATCCTGCGCTACAAGGAGCATTCAAAACATTAGGTTGGTTCGTATTAGTTGGTTGGGCAATTTACCCAATTGGTTATATGGCAATTCCTGGTGGTTGGTTAGATGGTGTATTACCATTAGAATCATTAGACATCATTTATAACATAGGTGATGCTGTTAACAAGATTGGATTTGGATTAGTTATATACTCATTGGCTGTATCTAAATAATCAGACTTCCCTTACAAGAGGAATACATACTGGTATGTATTCCTCTTTTTATTTTTTAGAAAATATATGAAAAGGGCATTTACTTAATGTTTGAGTATCCGCCTTTTTCCAAACAGGAGTATTGTAATAGAAATTAGGACTCAATACTTTATTTTCAAAATTTGTATGAAAAACTTGAAGGGTAGAACCTGCATTAGGTGGTACAATCCAACTCCAGTCTGCCATTACCTTTCTACCCTGTTTTCTCTCTTGACCTATGAACTTCATAAATTGTTCAGAAGCCTCATGATGATCTGTTAGCGAGATACCTTCCTTTTCAAAAGAACACTTTACAGCATAATTTAATTCTACTAAGGCTCTGTCTTTCCAAAACATATCCTTTCCGGCTATATTTAATCCCATTTTCTCAGCAATTTCGGGTAATTTATTATACCTGTCAACATCGCCTAAATTACGGGAACCAATTTCTGTCACCATATACCAGCCATTAAAAGGCGCTGTTGGATAAAGAATACCACCAATTTCAAGAACCATATCTGAAATCACAGGCAATACATTCCACTTCAAGTTTAATTGCCTAAACCAAGGTAAATCTGGATGAAAAATGGGTACTTCTTTAATTAGATGGGATGGAATTTCAAAAAATTCAGGATTTTTACCATCAAATTGAAATACAATAGGTAAAACATCAAATTCAGAACCCCTACCCTTCCATCCAAGTTCAAGACATTTTTCAGTAAACTCAAGCTGAGCAGGATCACCGACAATTGTTCCATTTAATCGATAAGCAGCGTATCTTATCAATTGACTATTCCAAAACCTAAAAAGTGGTATACCTTTTGCATTTTCAGGTGGGAATAAAGTTAAAATTGGTTTTAATTTTCCATTTCCAAAAGCCATTTTCAAATGATTGAAGATAGCTTCTTTGACTTCGGCAGCATTAGATACTTTTCTACAATCCAATATTTTAAGAGATTTCCAGAAAAGCCTGCCTATACACCTGTTACTATTCCGCCAAGCAACAGTAGCACCAAATTCAATTTCATCATTGGTTTGAGTATAAGTACCTGTTTTACTTATTTCTTCTTCTACCTCAATCAATCTTTTATTTAAATAGGGACGATTAGATTCCTCGTAATATAAATTTAAAAATTCAGAAGCATTTTCATATAATAAGTTCACTGATTATAAATATTTATAGGTTGAAAATTGAACCCATTCATAACAATTCATTTTGTTTTTATGTTTAGGATGATTTTTGAAATTTTTGATTATATATTTCAATAACTTGCGGTATCGTTCCAAACCTATAACAAATATATAAATGATCTGGAAGCAACCAATTAATGAATCCGTTATTAACGATATGGGTAAAAATACCCTTATGGAAACCCTTGGAATTCAAATTTTAGAAATTGGAGATGATTTTATTAAAGCATCCATGCCAGTTGACCATAGAACAGTTCAACCTTTTCGAATCCTTCATGGAGGCGCAAGTGTTGCATTAGCAGAATCTTTAGGAAGTTTTGCAGGGACATTATGTTTGGAAAATTTAAATACCCATACCATTGTAGGGGTAGAAATAAATGCAAACCATTTAAAATCTGTAAAAGAAGGCGAACCACCAGTAACAGGCACTGTAAAACCAATTAGAATTGGTAAAACTATTCAGGTATGGCAAATTGATATTTGTAATGCAAAAAACCAATTAATCTGTACTTCGAGAATAACTTTAGCTGTAATTCAAATAAAATAAGAACATGAAAAATTTACTTCTTTTTATTCTTTGCATTCCTTCTTTTTTTCATGCACAGGATGTAATTAAATATCAAAATTTATATGGCTCTCCTGATATAAACTTAAAGAAAATAAGTCAAACCGATGAATTTAACCAATATAATGATATCTGGGGTTACGTTGGTAAAGATGGCCTTGAATATGCTATTTTAGGAACAACCATTGGAACCGTAATTTATTCCTTGAAAGATCCAAAGAATCCCAAAAGAGATACCTTTATACCAGGTAGTACTTCTATTTGGAGAGATATGAAATCTTTTAAAAATCATATTTATGTTACGGCAGATCAAGGAAATCAAGGGGTATTAATCATTAATATGGAGAATGCTCCAAATAAAATCACCTTTAAATATAGCCGTTTACCAGCACCAACCCCTGTTAAACCAGGAAATGTAGGAAATTGTCATAATTTATGGATTGATGAGAAAGGGTTTATGTATTTATCAGGTTGTACTCCACAGTCAGGAGGCGTTTTGATTTACGACTTAAATACAAATCCGGAAGAACCTGTTTATATAGGTGCAGCTGACGCCACATACAGTCATGATAATTATGTGCGTAACGATACTTTATATAGCGCTGAAATATATGCTGGAAATTTCTCCATTTACCATATAAAGGATAAAAATAAAATCATCAAATTAGCCTCGCAACCAACCACAACACATTTTACTCATAATGTATGGCTTTCTGATGATCATAAATATTTGTTTACCACTGATGAGAAACCACAGGGAAAAGTCGATGCTTATGCCATTGGAAATCCCACAGATATAAAATTATTACATAGTTTTAGACCTGCTGTCTTATTAAATCAAAATTCACTCCCTCATAACACGCATTTTATAAAAAATGCAAAAGGTAGCTTCATTGTAACCTCCTGGTATGAGGAAGGAGTATCTGTTGCTGATGTTTCAGACCCGGGAAATATGGTCGAAGTAGGTATTGGCAGAACCACTAAAGGTGGAAATGGATGTTGGGGAGCTTATCCATTTCTACCGTCAGGTTTAATCCTGGCAAGTGATATGGATAATGGGCTTTTCATATATGATCCTAATTATACGAAAGCTGCACGTTTTGAAGGTATCATACTTGATTCTATATCAAAAACACCTATAAATGGAGCCAAAATAACTATGGAAGGATTACTGATGAGAGAAAGTTTAAGCGATGGCTTTGGCCGTTTTAAAATGGGATCACCTGATAAAGGAGGTATAAAAATAACAATCAGTAAAAATGAATTTGACTCAAAATCATATACTAAACAATTTACGAATCAAATTTCTTTTAAAAACGACACCATTTATTTATCAAAAAAAATATTGACCTCTAATGTTAATGGCCAGATCCTTTCTAAGGAAACATCTGAACCCATTGTGAACGCAGAGGTAGGATTATTTTCTGGAAATAATTTAATCATAAAAACAAGAGCTACTGAAAAAGGGTTATTTACTTTATCAGATATTCCAACTTCGAAATATTTCTTTTCAGCAGCTAAATGGGGTTTTCAACCACTCCCATTTAAGGAAATAAATATTCCTTATAGCCAAAATATTATTGAAAATCTGAATAAAGGATTTACTGATAATTTTAATTTTGATCTTGGATGGACAACCAATCATACTGCCACTTCTGGAAAATGGGAAAGAGGTATTCCCATAGGAACCAACTTTAACAGTGCTATTGCAGCACCCTATATAGATTCCCCAAATGACGAAGGTAATATTTCATTTTTAACTGGAAATATAGGAGGAGATGCCAATATTGGAGAGGTAAATAATGGTTTTACCATCTTGCACTCACCACCAATGTCTTTCTCCCCTAATGTAAAGATAAACCTAAGTGTTGATTTATGGTATTTCAATGCCGGAGTTGCTACTATTCCAGATGATACCTTGTATGTACATGCCACAAATGGATTGGGAGATTCAGTCCTTTTATATAAACATTTTGAAAACACCAAAAGCTGGATTACCCTGCTAATAAATGATCTGGAGAAGAAAATTAAAATTGGGCCTAATAATAAAATTCATTTTACCATAGGAGACCTCAGTTCAAGTCCTCATTTAGTAGAGGCTGGAATTGATAATTTTAAAGTGCAACAAACTATTCAAACCAGTATTTTCAATCTAGTAAAACAAAAAGCTTTTCATATATATCCTAACCCAGGAAAAGAAGAAGCCATATTACAATTCAATGAAAACGAACAAAATAGAATTGGGACTTTTACCATTTACAATCAAAATGGCCAATTACAAGAACAGATAAAAGTCGAAGGTCAAGAAACTATTAGATTAGGAAAAAAGGTTATTCCTGGCTTATATCTTATTTTATGGCAAAATGAAAGGGGATATTCTCAAATGGAAAAATGGATAAAATTGGAGTAAACTATTCATTCACTGATGCTGAATTATTAATGTCACCTGATTTTATTCCTATGAAATCCTTATCCAGTACTTGTCCTTTTAAATTTAAGATAGAAAAAGCGCTTAGATTGAGCCCTTTTAAAGGGATAGCCAAATCCTGAAAACCATTTTCAAAAGGAATAAACTGCCAAATTGGAACCTTTTCGAAATTTGTTATAATACCAAGAAGTGCCCGCTTAATCAAAATTAGGTCGGAAGTTGAAATATTTCCAGAATTATTAACATCTGCAGCGAGCATTTTAAATGGACTTTTTAAATTTTCTTTATTAAGAATATGCTTTTGAACCTGAAGCAAATCAAAAGTTGTTAAACCATTAATAATTGAACCTGATTTTGTCATGTCCAAAATATAATTTTTCCCAGTGGAAAGACCAGAAAAAGAATAATTTCCTTGCCTATCAGAAACGGTCGAAACTGAAAATCCATTATCGCCAATTAATAAGACTTGTGCATTAGGAATAGGTGTATTGGTCTCCGTATAAATAACACCAGCAATCGTTCCATTTTCAATCTTTGGATTGTCTAATCCATTAATTTGCATGGAGTCTGTGGAAAGAGGGTCAAGCCAATCTTTTAGTCTGGTAGATGACGTACCACCACCTTCCCAAGACATAGATAAACGGGAAAAATAACCAATTGAAACACTACAATTTGAAGTACCACCATGTAATAATCCCGTCAATTGATTTGATTCGTTAAGTAAAGCGCAACCCGAAGAACCTATTTCAAATGAACCAAAAGTATATTGGACAATAAAATGATGATTTGCAGGGGTGGTTCTGTTGTTGTCCCAATTAATTACTCCTGCAAAGACTGTTGCAGGACGATTAGAAATGCCTATCTTTTTTATATCCCCCTTGGGATGATGAGCCATTTTACTTTTTTGAGGACCTGTTAATGATCTGTTCCAGCCCAAAAAATAGGGGTTAAAAGAAGATGGAATTGATCCAGATAGTTCAAATAATAAAAAATCATTTTCAAATCTTCCTGATAATAAAGTAGCTCCTTGTATAGAAGAATAAACAGGTTCCGCTATTGGATTAGAACAAGTTAAAGATTGATAATTAAAATCGAATCTCCAAAAATCATACATAGGTGTATAACCATCCTGGCAATGAAAAGCAGATAAAACGAGAGGTCTACCATCTTTTTTTGTATTATTAACAAGATTGCCCGTACAAAAACCAATTCCTTCTTTTACAACAATGTAAATTCTACAAATTCCATTTTTTTCTTTTTCTACTAAATTCCCCTCTGCGCAAATGATATTGGTATGACAACTCTCTGAAGTGCCAAACCCTAAAGCCTGCGTTCTTTCCAAAGATGCCCCATCATTTTGTATTTCAAAAACAGGTTTATAACCATAATCCATTCTAAAAATATGAATTACACTTACTGTTTGAGCATTAGGAGATTCAAATAATTCCAGACGAATTTTATTTGAACCAAAAAATCCCAATAATTTTTTCTCTAAAATTAGACCCGAACTAATATATCTTGCAGATGGAAGAATATTTTCCCCACTAAAGACAGATAAAACCGCACCATCTGACAATTTAAAGGTATCTAATAAGGCAGCAAGAGCCAGCGCGGATGAGGGAGCTTCAATAACAAGATTCCATTTACGGAAACCATTCTCATCAACAGTCCATTTACCACTGTTTTCAAGGTTTAAATCTACCAGAATTGGAATTGAAACTCTGTTTCCGGGATGCAAGCTATCAACAGATTTCACCTCTTTCCAGTTTGGCTCTGGCAAAGTAATACGGTAAGGCTTCTGATTCGCCATAAATGGATTTTGACAAAACCCGAAATAAGGTATCATCAGAAGCAAAAAATAAGTAAATTTTCGACCTGAATACATCAAAAAAAGATAAGATAAATCAGCCAATAAAGTTTTGATTATAAATCTCCGTAAAGAAAACTAATCACTAAAAAATTAACTTCCTGCACATCCAGACGATAGTCTTTTTTAGATCCCTTTCTAAATTTAGACGGTTCAACTTTAGGCAAATCTGATTGATTCCTGGCCTCTTTTTGAACTGCATTTATCATACCAGTATTGGAATAATAAAATTTATTTTCAGTTAAAGAATTCTCCTCATAAATTAATTCTCTGAGGTAAATGACTCTGCGGTTATATAGGAAAAACCATTGTTCTGTTTGAGCTTTCTGTGTTTTTACAACGACAGGAACTCCAGATAAATTATATAGCGTCATTTCAGCTAATCCTTCGATGTGTTTAACTGTAATGGGACCTTTTACCTCATAGGTATTCATTTCCTTTACAATTCTTTCCACCTCTTTATTAATCAAAGGTACCGTCTCAGGTCCTACATCCGTCATTTGAAAGACAGGAGGCCCCTTCTCAGAATCATTTTTTACATTTTCATCTGGTTTGCAACTGTATAAAGAGCTGCAAATCAAGAAAAAAAGTAAATTGTTAAATTGTGTGTAAAATTTCATGGGATATAAAAATTAAAATTAAAAACAATATAGATGAACCACTTATTCTTTCAAATTTGGTTCAATTAGATATTCTTCACATTTTAAGATGAGCATACTAAAGGGTTTAACCTTAGCATTCCTACCCTTAAATCCATTTTCAGGATTTAAAAAAACATGATTTTCATCAACCACTAATTTCCAGTCGGCAAATGGAATATTAATATTTTGGTCTTTATCAGATCCATTTAAAATGACATAAATATATTTCCAAGGTTCGTTTGGCGCATTTTCAATTTTATAAATAATTAAGCCGTCTAACTGTTCATCACTGAAAGTTAAATGCTGTCTAATATCAGAAGCATTTCCAAGTCTGAATGCTGGATGTGTTTTTCTAAGCTGGATAAGATTTCGAATATAATTTGTAACATTAACATTTTCATCTCTTCTTTCCCAATCCAATTGATTAACAACATCTGAAGATTCAAAGGAGTTTTCAACGCCATTTTTTGTTCTAAGAAACTCGCTACCAGCATGTAAAAAAGAAATACCTTGAGAGGTAAGAACGATTCCTAACGCAAGTTTTTGCATTGATATTCTATCCTGCACAGAGACATTAGGATTAGCAATCTCCAATCTGTCCCATAAGGTATGGTTATCATGGCAAGAGGCATAAATAATTGTTTGATTCGGCTCCATGGCCCAAGGTGACTTGGCGTAATTAACTTTTTGATAATTGATTTGTGGATGGAAAACGCCCCCAACGACACCAAAACGAACTGACTCGGCAAGATCGTATTTACCACTTACAAATCCCTTGTCAGAGGGTGTAAAAACATGACCCTTTATTCCGTCTCTAACCTCGTCTGAAAAGGCTGCAATACCTGGTAATTGATGGATATTTGCTTTAACTGCTCTTTCATTTTCAGGCAAAGGACTTCCACCTGCAGTCCAGCCCTCTCCATATAAGAGAATATCCGGTTTTACTTTTTTCAAGGTATCTCTTATACTTTCCATTGTTTTCAAGTCATGAATACCCATCAAATCGAACCTAAAGCCGTCAATATGATATTCATTAACCCAATGGAGTAGAGATTCAATGATAAATTTTCGAAACATCGGCCTTTCTGAAGCCATTTCATTTCCACAACCAGATGCGTTAGAGAAGCTACCGTCAAAATTTTGTCTGTAATAATAGTTAGGTACAATTTGGTTAAATATAGAATTTTCAGTATCTCCAGTATGATTATATACCACATCTAAAATTACTCCAATTTGATTATTATGAAATGTTTGAACCAGTTTTTTAAACTCATTAATCCGAACTTTTCCATCAAAAGGATTTGTAGCATAAGAACCTTCTGGAACATTATAATTTTTTGGATCATACCCCCAGTTATATTGCGGTGAAGTTTTTGCTTCATCCAATGATTTGAAATCAAAAGAAGGCAATAAATGAACATGCGTAATTCCTAGTTCTTTTAAATAATCCAAGCCTGAGGGTAAACCAGCCGGACTCTTAGTGCCCACCTCTGTTAATCCTAAAAATTTACCTTTGTTTAAGATGCCACTGTTAGCTTGAATAGAAGCATCTCTGACATGAAGTTCATAAATAACGGCATCCGTTTGATTTTTAAGCAAAGGATATTTATCAAAATCCCAATTGGAGGGATTTGTTGATTTCATATTCACAATCATACCTCGTAAGCCATTTACACCTACAGCTTTTGCAGAAGGATCAGGAACTTCATTTAACCAATTATTATTAACCTTAACTTTAAAAGTATAATAATACCCTTCCCAGTCACCCGGTAAAGTATGTGTCCAATTTCCCTTCGGCTGTTTTTTTAACGAAAATGATTTTAAAGGAGTTCCGCCCTGGCCATTTCTGTAAAGCTGAAAAGAAACAGCAGAAGCAGATGGCGCCCAAATATTTAATTTCGTTTCCGTATTACTCCAGCTTACACCTAAATCACCCCCATTATAGACAGGATAATTTACAACATCTTCATAAATAGCCTGACTGATCACGGTAAATGATGAGATTAAAAAAATGAACAGATATATTCCTTTCATGAACTTCCTCTTAAATTTCGACCAAAGATAAACTTTATTATTTTAACAAAAAATTAACAGTTTGAAAAAAATGTAATTTCTCAATAATAAAAGAAAAGAAAGTTAAAAGATATACATTTGTCGATGCCTTAACCGCAAATTATTATTTATGCGGAATCAATCAGAAAATATTCTTGACTTAGTTATTGAAAAATTAGGAAAACCCTACAAGGATTTAGCCTTTCTTTTACAATCATTTAAAGATGTATTATTAGAAAATGGGGAGATTGAAACAGCAGACAGCATCCCCCTTTTACAAAACAACTTTAATAATGAATCACTTCTAGACGACAAGGGGGTTCAATTATATTCTATTTTATTTCAATTAGTTCATATTGTTGAAGTTAATGGTGCTGTTCAACAAAGAAGAAAAGAAGAAGATATTGATTTAAGTAAGGTAAGAGGATTATGGGCTTACCAAATCAACAAGATTAAAGAAGCAGGAGTTGAATCCAAAGAAATAGCTGCTAATCTAAAGAACATAAGAATTGAACCCGTTTTAACTGCTCATCCAACGGAAGCAAAAAGAGCCACTGTATTGGAACATCACCGGGAATTGTATTTATTACTCGTTGAAAGAGAAAATACCATGTTTTCGATTCAAGAATTAAATACCAACAAAGAGAAAATAAAGTCATCCTTATATAGATTATGGAAAACGGGAGAAATATATTTGGAAAAACCAGATGTACCCTCTGAGATAAGAAATGTTTTACATTATTTCACTAATGTATTTCCAGAAGTTTTACCCATTTTGGACAGAAGATTAATTCAAGCCTGGGAATTTCTAGGTTATAATAAAAAGGAATTATTCACTCAAAATGCATTTCCTCAGGTTCAATTTGGGAACTGGGTAGGTGGTGACCGCGATGGGCACCCATTGGTAACGCCAAAAGTAACACAAGAAACATTAAAGCAATTGCGCTTAAATGCCTTTGTTGTTTTACGAAGAAAATTGACTCAGCTTGTTAAACAATTAAGTTTCTCCCTAAATATAGATGAAGCTCCCGATAACCTTCAACTTAGAGTTGGAGAATTATTATTAGAATTAGGTGAAAAAGCACACGAAGTTTATAACAGGAATAAAGGAGAAGCCTTCAGACAATTTCTCAGTTTAATGATTGAGAAGTTACCATTGGCAACGGCCAGAGGGCATGCCACCGCATTACAAGAACGAAACATTAGCTATCGATTTTCTTATGAGTTGAAAAAAGATTTAGAACTACTGAAATCAGCACTAATAACCTATGGTGCAACATCCATTTCCGAAACTGAAATACATGAAACCATCCGTTTGGTAGAAACGTTTGGCTTTCATTTAGCTAAACTTGACATTAGACAAAATAGTGCTTTTCATGACAAAGCCATTGCACAATTAATTGAATCAACGGGTGTATCTGGTAGTTGGTTTCCAAATGCAACGGAGCAAGAAAGACTATCTTTTATAGAAGATGAACTTATTTCAGGCAGACCATTTATTAGGAATATAAATGATTTACCTGATGAAAGTCGCAATGTCATGGAAGTTTATAGTGTCTTATTAGACTATATTCAAAAATATGGAACAAATGGCATTGGGTCTTTAATCGTTAGTATGACCAGAAATGTTTCCGATTTACTAGTAGTTTATTTATTGGCAAGAGAAGCAGGACTAACAAAATATACACCTGAAGGTCTTGTATGTATGATACCTGTTGTTCCTCTGCTTGAAACAATTGATGATTTAGCTAATGGGCCAGTAATTCTTGAAGCCTTTCTATCCCATCCTTTCACTCAAAGAAGCTTAAAATATCAATTTCAACAGGAGGCACATCGTACAAAAATATCTCAGCAGGTAATGATTGGATATAGTGACAGCAATAAAGACGGTGGTTTGTTATGCAGCCAATGGAATCTGCATAAGGCACAATTGAACTTAAGTCAGACTGGTAAAAAATTCGACATTCAAATTCAATTTTTTCATGGTAAAGGGGGAACTATAAGCAGGGGTGCAGGACCTACACATTATTTCGTACAAGCATTACCTGGATTAGCTTTTAATGGGGATATACGCTTAACAGAGCAAGGCGAAACGATAGAACAAAAATATGCCAACAGAGTAAATGCTGTTTATAACTTAGAAGTTTTAACTGCCAGTGCGTTATCACATAGTATGCTTGGTTCGCTAAAAGAACCAAATGGTCATCCCCTCTCCGATATTCTTGAGTGGATGGCACAGGAAAGTCAAATGGTGTATACCAGGCTTTTGAATGAACAAGGCTTTATGGATTTTTTCAGGCAAGCAACCCCAATTGATGCATTAGAACAAAGTAGAATTGGATCAAGGCCTTCTCGTCGAACTGGTGCATACTCCTTAGCAGATTTAAGAGCAATACCCTGGGTTTTTGCCTGGTCACAAGCCCGATATAACATGACTTCCTGGTACGGAATTGGCTCAACGCTAGACAAATTAAAAAAAGAGAAACCTGCTGCTTATGAAATATTTCAAATAGCTATAAAAGAAGATTCCTTTATCCGTTATTTTATAACCAATGTTGACACCAGTTTAGCCCGATCATCTATAAATATAATGGAAGATTACGCTGGATTAGTTGAAAATGCTGGCATAAGAAATAAGTTCATTCAAATTTTTAGAAAAGAATTAACTTTAACTGAGGAACATTTATCTGAACTTCTTGTAAAAACATTAGAGGAGAGAAGGCCAAGACATTATTATTCCAATTTACTTAGAAATTCTTTAATTGAAGATTTGCATAAGCGTCAAATCAGACTATTAAAAATTTGGAGAATGGAGATTAAAAACGAAGACAGTCAGCAATCCGATAAAACCCTTGTTTCTCTATTGCTGACTGTCAATGCTATTGCAAGTGCAACCGGTCAAACCGGTTAATTATTTTTTATTCAGTAATTGCTTTTACACCTGGAATAATTTTCCCCTCCAACATCTCAAGTAAGGCGCCACCGCCTGTAGAAACATAACTTACAGCGTCTGAAAGACCTACTTGGGTAACTGCAGCGACAGAATCACCTCCGCCAACCAAGGAATAAGCTCCATGCTGCGTGGCTTCAGCTACCGACTCTGCAATGGCTAAAGTGCCTTTTGCGAACGAAGACATTTCAAAAACGCCCATTGGACCATTCCAAAGAATTGTTTTTGCAGATTTAATGGTGGAGACAAAAGATTGAATTGCCTTTGGACCAATATCTAAACCTAACCAGCCTTCTGGAATATTATCAGATGAAACTTCCATCTTATCGGCGTCATTATCAAACTTATTAGATGCAAGGACATCTATTGGCAGAAGCAAATTTACTCCCCTGGCTTTAGCTTTATCTATCAATTGAAGCGCAAGATCCAGTCTATCTAACTCAACCAGAGAATTTCCGATCTGGCCACCTTTTGCTTTAATAAAGGTAAAAGCCATACCACCGCCAATAATTAAATTATCAACTTGATCCAACATTTTATCAAGAAGCAACATTTTATCAGAAACCTTTGCCCCTCCTATAATAGCTGTAAAAGGTTTTTCCGGTGTTTCAAGAATATGTTTAGCATTTTCAATTTCAGCCTTCATAAGGAAGCCAAAACTTTTAGCTTCGGAAGCAAAATAATGGGCGACCAAAGTCGTAGATGCATGTGCTCTATGGGCAGTACCGAAAGCATCATTTATATAAACATCGGCTAAAGAAGCTAGGGTTTTAGCCATTTCCTCATCACCCTTTTCTTCCCCTATATGAAAGCGTGTATTCTCTAAAAGGACAACTTCACCAGATTTAAGCTCCTTACAGGTATTAATAGCATCCTGACCGATACAATCATCTACAAAAAGTACAGGTCTTTTCAGTGTTTCCGACAAATAAGGAATCAGGTGCTTTAAAGTAAATTTATTTACGTTAATATCCCCGTTCTCTAGTTTTTTTTGTTGCGGACGTCCCAGATGAGAACATAAAATTAAACCGCCTCCGTGTTCTAAAATATAATTTAGTGTAGGTAATGATGCTTTAATTCTATTATCATCTGTTATTTCAAAGGTACTAGAAAGAGGGACATTAAAATCGACCCTGACTAATACTTTTTTACCATTAAATTCAATATTTTCCATCATAACTAGTCGAAATATTAAATTCGATCGGTTAATTGGGCTAATCTGGCAGAGTAACCTGCTTCATTATCGTACCATCCTACAATTTTAGCGGTATTTCCTTGAACCATCGTCAAATCGACATCGAAAATACAAGAATGGGGATTACCTAGAATATCCGATGAAACGATTGGTTCTTCACAATATTCAAGAATACCCTTAAGGTACGTTTCTGAAGCTGCTTTAAAAGCGGCATTTATTTCAGCTACGGAAGCTGCTTTCTTCAAAGTTGCTGTAAAATCTGTCACAGAACCATCTGGAACTGGAACACGCATGGCATTACCGTTCAATTTACCCTTTAAATGAGGAAGAACTAAACCAACAGCTTTAGCAGCACCCGTTGAAGTAGGAACAATAGAAATAGCAGCGGCTCTGGCTCTTCTTAAATCCTCATGAGGAGAATCCTGAATTCTTTGATCCGCTGTATATGCATGAATTGTTGTCATAAAACCTGACTCAAGACCAAAAGCATCATCTAACACCTTAACCATAGGGGCCAGACAGTTGGTTGTACAAGATGCATTAGAATAAATATTATGATCAGCATGAATTACCTCATCATTAACACCTAATACAATAGTAGGAATATCGCCTTTTGCAGGAGCAGAAATAATTACTTTTTTAGCTCCAGCATCTAAATGTAAACCAGCTGATTCACGATCTGTAAACCTTCCAGTACTTTCGATAACGATATCAATATTCATATCTTTCCATGGTAGCGCTTTTGGGTCTCTTTCCGCAATAGCATGAATTTTTTTATCATTCACATACAAGAAATGATCATCCGCGCTTACTGTGCCTGGAAATTTGCCATGTACAGAATCATATTTTAATAAATGCGCCAGCGTAGCATTATCTGTTAAATCATTGATGGCTACAACTTCAATACCCTCCATCTGAATGAGATTACGAAATGTTAGACGACCAATTCGGCCAAAGCCGTTAATAGCTATTCTTTTAGCCATGATGTTTAGTTATTTGTAAAGGTTTACGAAATATTTACTTAGTGTAAAAATGACATTAACTATTATTTTTAAGACGCTGCAAAAATACATAAAAACTGCTTACAGGATATTATTTTTTAAATAAATTAAATACTGACCTGAATCTTTTAATTTTAATTTCATGAAAAAAAATAATATCCAACATACCTTTGATTTATTTTTAAAAAAAAAGCAAAATAATTGGAAGAATAAAAATAGCTTCTTACATTTGCATTCCTTTAAAAAAGACACTCACTCAAAGTCTTTTTAAATGGCCCGTTCGTCTAGGGGTTAGGACGCAGGATTTTCATTCCTGTAACACGGGTTCGATTCCCGTACGGGCTACTGACAATAAAATTCCAATACGAACGGCCCGTTCGTCTAGGGGTTAGGACGCAGGATTTTCATTCCTGTAACACGGGTTCGATTCCCGTACGGGCTACATAATAAAAAGCGGCTGTTTATCATTTAAACAGTCGCTTTTTTAATTTATTTAAAAATCAAACAAATCTTCCAGGAAACTCTCCTTTTTCTTTTTGCCGTAATAAGGATCTCTTTGATCCCGATATTCTTGTTCTTTATATCTTGACTTATCTTCCAGGTAGGAACCTTGATTTTTAGGTAAAGATCTTTCAATAATTTTATCGAGTTCTCCCCTATCTAACCACACACCACGACATTTAGGACAATAATCAATTTCGACACCCAGGCGGTCGGACATTACTAATAATTCATCACATGTAGGACATTTCATACGCTATTTTTTAAAATATTAACCTATATTTTTGAAAATAGTTGAATTACAATTTATAATATTCTTCCCAACCTTTCCGCGGAGGGGGGCCGATTAATAAATCATTGGCAACACCATGATTAGTTATCACTTTTTTATTAATGTCAAATTCAAGTCTTGCATTAACCCTTTGAGCAACTACACCTAAGGCCATAAGCTGACAAAGTGGGCCAGCTATTTTAAAGGAAGAACGACAAATTTCTTCTTTTTTGCAAGCACGGACAAAATTCAAAAAATGATTAGAAGGACTATTTGGAACAAATGGCAAACTTGAAGCCATGTCTTTTGCTTTTTGTTCCGGAATTATTTCTAAAGTTGCACTATGAGATCCTCCTTTAAATGTTAAATCTTTAGCGTAAATAACCTTACCTGGATATCTTTTTGTATTAATATTACCAGCTGTTGGTGGCGGAATATCCTTTGCTCTTACTGGTTCACCATAATAATCTGGATGTTTTGGTTGATTATTAAAGCCTTCATACCAAGTAAGTTCGCACGCGGGCTTTTTATTTCTTTTGGGAAATTTAAAAACGAGGGTAGATTCCTGCGGAAAAATAAAAGGGCTATGTCCTTGCATGAAGGAAGGATTAACTTCTGTTGGAAGGCCTAGCTCCAAAAATTCATGGGCAGTATCTATTAAATGCGCGCCCCAATCGCCTAAAGCGCCATTGCCAAATTCAAACCATGACCTCCAATCTCCATTGATATAACCTTTATTATATGCTTTAAAAGTAGCTGTTGTGAGCCAGGTATCCCAATCGAGCGACTCAGGAATGGGTTGTTCAGGCAAAAAATCAGAAACTTTCAACCCATGCCATCTTCTTCCATTATTCATAAAAGCAGTAATATGTGTTACATCTTTAATGATTCCTGCTTCAGTCCAGGCTTTAAACTGAAAGTAGTTTTCATCTGAGTGACCTTGATTTCCCATTTGACAGGCAACCTTATATTTTTTTTCTGCTTTCATCATCAGGGATATTTCCTGAAAGGTATGCGCCATAGGTTTTTCGACATAAACATGTTTACCATTTGCCATAGCGTGCATGGCTATTGGGAAATGTGAAAAATCTGGAACGCCAGCTGTAATTGCATCAAATTGTTTGCCCATTTTATCAAACATCACCCTAAAGTCTTGAAATCTTTGGACATCGGGGAAAAGTTTTAATATAGGAAGGGTATGAGGCGCCCCCATGTCGGTGTCGCATAATGCAACAATGTTGACTAACCCAGTTGAATGTAACTTTTTTATTATATCAGCACCTCTGTTACCAATCCCGATACAGGCTAAATTTATCTTTTCACTAGGTGGCACATGACCTAGTTGTTTTCCTAATACAAAGGATGGAATTACAGTGAAACCGGACAAAACAGCAACACCAGTTGCGCCTTTTTTGAAAAATTCTCGTCTTTTCATTTTTTGATATTGGTTTAAAAACCTTAATATACAAAAAATATACAAAAAGAAAGTAGCCTAATTACTGATTAAAGTTGTTATTTCACAAAGACTACATCATTAAAAGGGACTCTATTTCTTTTACCCCAGATTCCCTTTTCAGTTCCCCTCCCTACCGCAATAATCATATTAATTTCAGCTGAAAGAGGTAAATTAAGTTCGCGACGTACCCTCACTTCATCGAAGCCTTCCATAGGACATGAATGAAAGCCCTCCGCAGCAATTGAAAGCATAAAGGTTTGAGCGGCAAGAGCACAAGATTTATGTAAAATGATACGTTGTTCAGCGGCACCTCCCATTCTGACAAATGGTTTAAACATACTCATTACAAAACTAATACAAATTCTTAGCAAGGAGAAAAAACCCAAAAATCCATATCCATAAGCAAAAGGAATCAGTTTTTCATAATACTGAATCATTCTCGTTTGATATTTATCTGGTTGGTCAATGACTTGATTTTTAATTTGGTCAGCATTCCATTTTGCCCTTTCCTTCCATAAATCTTTTCTAGTAACGAAAACAACTAAGTGCTTGGCAGATTTTGCTGCATATTGATCCAGGCATAAAGGAATAAACTTCTTTTTTTCATCTTCAGATTGAATCCAATAAAACTCCCAAAGCTGCATATTACTGCTGTTTGGTGATAAGATAGCTCTTTCCAGACTTTTTTGAACGACCTCATTTGGAACTTCCACTTCGGAATCAAAACTTCTGTTAGATCTTCTAATTTGAACTATTTCATCAAAGGCAGCACCAAGCATAAATATATTTGTTTTATTTCAAAAAGACTCTATACCGTTTACGGTAGTATATTTAAAACTAATTTTCTTGTCAGGATATGCTAATTTAAAAGCCGATTGACACATTAAAGTAGCTTCATGAAAGCCACATAAGATAAGTTTTAGTTTCCCAGGATAAACGTTTATATCTCCAATGGCAAAAATTCCTGGAACATTAGTAGAAAAATCAAAGGTGTTAACCTCAATAGCATTTTTGTCTATTTGTAATCTCCAATCGGCAATAGGTCCTAATTTTGGTGTAAGGCAAAAGAGAGGAATAAAATGATCTGTTTCCTGATAAAAAACACCTTTTGATTTACTTTCAATTTGAACAGCATCCAGCATACTTTCTCCTCTCAAACCAATAACCTGAGCATCTGTCAATAGATTCAACTTTCCTTTTTCGGCTAGATGAAATACTTTTTCAACGGAATCAAGTGCTCCTCTAAAATCGTTTCTTCTATGAATTAAAGATACTTCTTTGGCAACATCAGTTAAAAAAATACTCCAATCAAGGGCAGAATCCCCTCCACCTGCAATCACTACTCTTTTATCTCTATAAAATTCCGGATCTTTAATTATATATTCTACCCCTTTATCTTCATAGTTTTCTAAGTTTTCCAATGGGGGTTTTCTTGGTTCGAAACAACCTAAGCCGCCAGCAATAGCAATTGCAGGTGCTTTAATTTGAGTTCCCTTGTTTGTCGTTAATATAAAGGACCCATCATCCAATTTTTCAAGGCTTTCTGCTCTTTCTCCAAGTGTAAAACCTGGATTAAAAGGAGCTATTTGTTCTAATAATTTATCAATCAGGTCACCAGCTAGTACGGATGGATAACCAGGTATGTCATATATGGGTTTTTTAGGATAAATTTCCGTTAATTGCCCCCCGGCCATGGGCAATGCATCA
>Ga0114975_10000164_pt1 | contig 49057 bp, 54 predicted proteins | sample S_130626_EF_Meta_FD_87031 | JGI IMG/M metagenome (GOLD analysis project Ga0114975, IMG submission 87031) | Freshwater microbial communities from Lake Simoncouche, Canada to study carbon cycling - S_130626_EF_MetaG | ecosystem: Environmental > Aquatic > Freshwater > Lake | place: Lake...
AGGAGGCTGGACCGCCGGATGAAGCATTTGTATCGTACAATACGTTGTATGAGAGACGCCCGAGGAGTAAAAGCAAGACTAACGTGCGTATTGTAGAAGAATTAGTGTAGTGATTCTGATATTTTTATAATGAGTTCTTATGAAGAACACATTATAAAGTTATACAGGATTTTTGCGCACTCTTTCTAAAAAGCGCTAAAGCACATGTTTTTGCGCACTCTTTCTAAAAAGCGCTAAAGCACATGTTTTTGCGCACTCTTTCTAAAAAGTGCTTACATGCGCGGGAAGTGGCTTCGCCACTAGACACCGCGCATGCTTACATGCGCGGGAACCCTACCAGGTTGGCGCCCACACCGAACCCAGCGCCCTGCCGGGCAGTTAGGCCAATCGTGGGGGACACCGTGTCCAGCAGAGCAAACGTGGCGAATGCGGCTACACCAATGGTCATCAGCTCGCCAAAGTTAGGCTTCTTAGGGTTCATTACGAGCAGGGCCACGAAGGCCACCACCAGGCCCTCAATCAGATATTTGAGCAGAGACGTCAAGAGGTCACTCATAGAATAGTCCATCTCTTCCTTATACCAGAGCCATAGATTTTTAATTGCGTATATTGCTTACTTTAAGATTAAATATTATAGCAGATTATTGAATGGCCACTCCTGGAAGTAATGTGAAAGAGGACTTTTTAGAGGAGGATCCCGAGATCCGCAGCCAGAAGTTTGTACTCTTATCCTTTCTCAGCCCGGAAAATGTTCTTGAGAACAAGGATCAATTCTTTTTCGGGGAGTTTTTGAAGCAGTACGAGATTGATTATAAGTTGAAGAATCTGGAGTCCTTTCTTATTTCACTTGTCCGGGGAGTGAATGATGATCTGACAAAGGAGGCCGAGCGCCTAGATAATGCCGGACCCGACCTCAGCGGTGCAGCCGCCCTTTGCCGTAAGGCCCGTCTGAACATGGGTGGGCTCTTAGAGTCCTACCAGCAGTTTGTAAAGACAAATGACGCGGCGATCAAGAAGACGACCATTAAGGAGTCATATGATGACTTTCTGTTCAAGCACCAGACCAAGCTGGAGGAGGACTTCTTCGCCAAAAATGAGTTCCGGACATCCATTCGGGGTCTCAAGGTCCGGGGGGTTACGGCTACCCACGGAGAGGCGGTGGCCATGTCCAAAAAGCTGCAACGCAATGACACTATCCACAGCATTTTCCTCGGTGAGGTCGGGAAGTGGCTGCCTTGGGACCCCAAGCCGCACCAGGTACAGGACCAGGAATACGCCGAGGACCAGTTGAACACCCTGATGAAGAATTACAAGAACAATGAGGAGTCACGTGAGAAGTTCATGGCCGACCAGCGTAATGAGATGTTGAAGAGCGCAAAGCGCGCTGGGCCTGTTACGGATCAGGAGACCGGGGAGATGCCCGTTTCCGAATCATCTAAGGCTGCCGGGGGCGCATCAGATGGTTGGGGTTCTATGTTTGAGGGGCCGGCGGATTTGGCACTTCAGCGGAAGAAGGAGAGTGCCGCTGTGCCTAGCAATAGCCTGGAGAAGGCTTAATCCAATAAAGTGCCGATTTGCTTATAGGCCTCACCCTGGTCCGGAGCATTAATACTTATGCATTGATTCCCCTGGCAGAAAGTACCTTCCTCGCAGGGTGTAGCCCTTCTTGCACAGGGGGCATTGATACCATCGCATTCCTTCGCACTGCATGATGACATGTCAGTTGGTACATTGACAGGCGCCATGAACCCCTCGCTACAGAATCCACCGGAGCACTTTTGACCGCTGGGGCATACATCATTCGCTAAACACGGCAGTTTAGCAGAGCCCCCCTTCCAGCTACCAAAGTTACGCTGAACAGATGGCTTTGATAGTTGAAGAACAATAAAAAGTACAAATGACACTGCCAATAGAAGCCCTAAACCCGAAGTTAGATTCAACTGCATTTCTTCTGATCATATGTGAGAAAAGGATATGTCACTGTAAATAAAATTACGGGTAAACGGGTAATTCATTAGGCATAACTTCAGAAGGGCGATCTTGGCGCTGGCAGAATCCATTCATACACACTTTTCCGCCCCCGCACGGAGGTAAATCAACCCCACATCTTACGCCGGGCATTCCAGCTTCAAACCCCTCCTTGAAAAAACTGGCCTGTGCCAGAAGTAGCGCGCATGTACCGACAACCAAAAGAAAAAAGGTAGTCTTTGATATTCCAAACATTCTATTCTATCATATACTATTTATTGTGATTTGCGCACTTGGATCGCCGGCCCCTTCAGTCTCACTCCAGCCGATGGATCATATTTATTTACTTCAGCCTCCTCTGAATCACGATAATGTGCAGCGCTGTGTCCCCAGAATTCAGGCAGACCTATACGGAATTCCCCGTGAATTTCCGCCTTGTACCAAAAAATAATGTCCTCCAACTTGTTACTCTGTGTGTTGTTGCTTACAACAAGACATTCGTAATTCTGGGTACATTGGTCCATAACCTGGCAGAAAAATTCAAAAGACGGGAAGGCAGATCCATAATTTTCATAGATCCGCTTGCGGTTATTCAGATACGGTTCGCGCAAGATAAATACGTAGTCGACATTTGTACGTAGCACCGGAGGCACGCCTAGAGGGTATTGCATAGTAATCAAGAAAAACACTTTCACCCACCGACCGTTCAAGAACAGATACCGAATATTGAGATCCCGTGTCCACGAGTCATCGTAGAGGCAGTCGTCCAAGATCAAAAATGATCTGGGATCTATACGAGACTGCCCGCCTGCCTGCTGCTCTTTCATGATTTTGGTCATAATGAGTTTCTGTCGGGCTACATAATTCTGTAGAATTGCCGGTGAATATGCACCGTGAATAAATAATGGGGGTACCATCTTTTTGTAGAAATCATTTGACTCTTCAGTACCGCTAATAACTGTTCCGAGGGGCATTTGTCTGTGGTGAAACAGCACATCCCGGACAAGGGTGGATTTCCCCGTACGACGCCTACCAATAAAAATGCATACGGCGTCCTCCGGAATCTGAGACATACTGAACTTCTTAAGTTGAAGGTTCATCGCCGCTGAAGCTGCCATATTACTATGTGTGTAGCAGGTTTCATATTTTATATATGATCCGCACCGATGCGCCAGATATTCTAAACTGAGTTCTTCCTTAAAGTAATGTCATCTCCGTATCCATCTTTACAGACACGGGAATTACCTACTCCCGAAATCTGGGATATTCCTCCTCCAGCCGAATTTCAGGCCGCCATGGAAACCAGATTCAAACCATTTCAGACAACATATCCCGGTATGCTTAGGTTTGGAAAGACAAAGAAGCAGACTTCCTTTTTGCGATTTGACCATAAATGGCACCTGGAAAGTTTCGCAGGAGATGTGCCATATCGATCGGGTTCATTTTCTGGAAAGGCCCGGCACTATACGGGAGGCAATCCCACAAACGAATTAATAGACATTTCAGGATTTTGTAAAATTACACATTTACTGGATGCTTACCGGATGATGCAGGGAAGTTATCCGGTAGCACAACACCCTGCCCTGCCATCTCCTGGTCGCAAATCTGCGAAAGTCTATGCAAAGCTGCATGACCCTCATAATCAGGCCTACGTAGATGCCGTAGCGTGCTATATGTTGAGTAAATTTCGTGAGGCAGATCATTCACCACATTTTTCCCTTTTTTACGGTTCGTATCTGGCTATAGCGAAGGACTACTATTACAATATCACGGAGGAGTTCAATGATCTGCGATTTGAAGGGTGGTTCTGGAGAAAACATGCGCAGGGGCAGTTCAGATTAACGGGTTTCAGAGATAACGTACCCATAGACCCGAATGATAGTATTCTTGAAGCGCCTGATAATATATCGGATTTCTCCTCTGAGGTAACCTCGGATGGAAGTTCGGAGACAAGTAATACGTCTGAATTGTACGATTATAATGAAAATAATGCCGATTCAGCCAGTCTTCATTCTGCAACAATTGATACCGCCAGTTCTGACAGCGAAAATGCTTCAGATAAATCATCAAGGACGGGTTCATCTTATTCGGGGGATAGTGAGGGGTTTGATAGCGATACCAAAATATTTGCAGCGTTGGCCGAATTTCCCACAATGCTCATATTCCTAGAATCTAATCGGGAAACCATGGACTTTCTCTTAGATAATCCAGAAGAGGTTGGCGCAGTAGAAGGAACGGATGAATGGGAAGACCGGTGGAGCGCATGGCTATTTCAGGTTATTGCGGCACTTTGCCAGATTCAGAGTCTCTGGGCCATGACACACAATGACTTACATAGCAATAATATACTGTGGATTCCCACAGACAAAGAGTATCTATATTACAAGACGCTGGATGGACGGCAATTTAAGGTACCTACATACGGTAAAATATTCCGTATAATTGATTTTGGTAGGGCGATATATACACATAATGGGACGCTGTGTATTAGCGATGACTATTGGCCAGAGAATGAGGCGGGGTCTCAATACAATTTCGGGCCGCTCTATGATCCCAGTAAACCCAGAATTTACCCAAATCCCTCATTTGATTTATCGCGTCTATCAGTCAGTATAATTGAGTCACTTTTTAATGAAATTCCAGATGACCGAGAGGGCGGTAGAATGCTGAGTGACGAGCCAGATATAAAGCAAATGGAGACTGTGTCTGATTTATACAACATACTGTGGGAGTGGTTGATTGATGAGGATGGAAAGAATGTATTGTGGGATGCAGATCATAGCGAGAGATATCCTGGATTTGATTTATATACGGTGATTGCTCAAAAGGTAAAGGGTGCTGTACCTTGCGAACAATTGAATAAGGCGCCGTTTTCTGGGTTTCTGATGCCCAAGTCGGCTAGCGTGCCCGAGGGAGAGAAGGCGTATTCATTATTCTGTTAATTTGCTAAATTGCTAAATTGCTAATTTGCAAATTTCAGAAGTCTGCTGGGCCAACTCTGACTCCAGGATCGGATAGACCAGTACCGGCCGCTGAGGTCACTGAATTTACAGTCTGAGAGATTACATCTTTGAAGCCGGCCGTATCTACAGACGACATTGCAGATTTCAGATCATCAAATGTTTCGGGAATGAGAGGGTAGAGAAACCCTGTCGTTGCCGCGCCCAGAATAAAATCCCTGCCCATATGTTTCATATTGGGTTGTTCTTTATTGTACACAACTGCGATCATACTTAAAACTGCAACTACGAGGCCCCCGATAATTGACCACAATATAAGTTCTGTGGTTGTCATAACTTCTGAGGATTGCTGGTAGAAAAAAGCGCATTAGATACCGCGCCACTTATAGAGTTTCATAGTCGTCTGCAGAAAGGGGTGCCGGGGTCGGAATTTCATCTATAGCATTTATATCTTCCATTTCATCAAGATTCAGATCTTCAGACTCCCCTAGTATTTTGAGATCATTATCACCCTCTTCAATCATGGGCCGTAGTTCAGCTTCACCTGCTTCTCCAAATAATGAGTCCATGCCCGTGAATCCGACCGACTTTTCAGTGTCAACAACAAGCATATTTGAGTTTGAGTTTGCGGTATTATAGGATAAACCTTCATCTTTTACAGCCTTTTGTAAAAGCGTTTTTTCCACTTGTACTTCTTCAGGTGGGATCATTTTTATAATAGATTTCTCCTCAGGCTTCTCCTCAACCTTCTCCTCAGGCTTCTCCTCAGGCTTCTCCTCAACCTTCTCCTCAAGATTCTCCTCAGGCTTCTCCTCAGGCTTCTCCTCGGCCTTCTCCTCACCCTTTTCACTATGAAGTCCTGCACTTGCTATTTGAACAGCATCATCAGGCTCATCACGCAAACTATCCCGTAAAATGGACTTCACCGGAAGAAGGTTACGTATAGCCTGTAAAATGCCACTTTCTAAATACTGGTTCACAACGGTCATGTTTTTCTGACGATCAAGAGAGGATGCAGAATCATTAAATAGATATACATTTGACCACATAACGCGACTGCATTCCGACATGGCCCGATGCATAAAATGATCCGGTTTAGGAATTGTTATCTGAATGGGCGTAGCCCGCCGGGATTTAGTGTCAAGTTTAATTGCGGAAAGAATCTTGGCGTGAGCAATAAACACCGCTGTAATAAGATCATCCACATAATCGCACTGTACAGCCTGTAAAAGTTGCGCGGTCTCCTTTTGCACCTTATCTAGATTCCATTCGGGTATCTGGCTCAATGACTCCTGGAATTCACTCAAGGCAGATTTGGCCTTCGATGTAACTGCCGGCGACTTCTTTACTTCATCGTACCGGTCAAGAAAGAACCGTAATAGCACAGGCTGAAAATTAAATACAAGCTGTTTTGTATATTCGGACTTGGCCTCGCTATATACGGACGCTGAGGTATCTTGGTTGTCCATTTATGCTAAATGCCGGCGTTAGAAAAAGAATCGCGATTTAACGTGTCTGGATTCCGATGCATCTTAAAAATATAATATTTGAATCCCTCAAAAGATAATCCAATAAGAAGACTATTAAACTTATACATACCTAAGTATTCTACAGGGCCGGCTAGTCCATTGGCACCTAAGCGGAAAACAGGAACCCGCTGATGCATGTTTAGAGAATCAAATATAGGCTTTTGCCTGTGGAACATCTGATTCCCTGCCGGGTGACCGGGGCCATTCATTCGGCCGACCCCCACCTTATAAAGTACCTGACCTCCCTGAATGACGGAATCTAGTGACCTCGCATTCTCTATTATCTTAAATACATACATGTCTTCTGGGATGTGTAAGGCCTTTATGGCTTCATCGTAGCTTTCAAAAAGCACCGGTGAAGAAATAGTGGGCATATCTAGTTTAGTTTAGGCATTTTCTCCTGTCTTATGTTGAATCAACCACGCACTCAGAATCCACGGGCTTGCCCCAGTCGTACATCTTTTTAATGCCTCATTTTCTAGTATGTGGCCTTTTGCAATATTTACCAGCACGGTATATGGTTCAGCGCCCCTTAGTCTGACTTCCCTGAGCTGTTTTAATGTTTGGGGTCTATCCACTATAGGGGCATGTGTATCTGTGCTCTGTTCCCATGTGCGCCTGAGTATTTGTTGCCTCCAAGATGGTTCTGATAAAGGCGGGAGGCGCTTTAAAATACAACGTGATTGAATGGGTTCTGCCATACACTCTAGACGGCGCACCTCTAAGGCGCATGTGACATTAACCGATGCAGTTTCTAAGATGCGTCGTAGGAACGCTTGGGCATCAAGCGTTATATCATCCGCGCCTTCTAACCATACCCATGTGGGCTCTCTAGTACGCACAATCCCGTGTAGCAATTCTCGGCCCTGTCGCAAAGCGCGATCATCGCGACAATTCCACCGAAAAAGTGTATGACCCGCTTTTGCTGCAGCCTGTCGTATCCATCTGGATTTTCCACATCCAGATGGACCTACGATAAGATAACTGACTCCTCTTGCCTTTGTTGGTACAATAGTCTCCATACTGGCTTATACAGTTATTTGTCCTTAGACCCTATTTACTTACCCATCAACTCTTTCAGACGCATGGAATCCCGAATGGCATTCTTGCGTAAACTCTGATTTAGAGGATTATTGTCAACCGCCTCAACCACAGCCGGCATATTGCGCTCCATGCTCACATCCAGCTTTAGTGGCATTCTGTATTTTACACGACCCAGATCCGCCATACCAGTCGTGAGCCCGGTTACACGATTCACAGCCATGGCGCGGTCATTTACGTCATCCACCGTGAGGCGTCTGGCAGTTTGGTTAATATCACCGTTCATCACCGCGATATTGCCATTGCCCGCAATCGGCTTACGCAGCACGGCAACCGTGGTCTTGGCCTCGTTCTTGCGCATATTAAATGCAGCCTCGTGGCTCGTGAAGTCCTTATTGACGGAAATGGCCGGGCCAGCAATACGGGAGTCTGAAGATAGTTGTGACTTCTGCGTGGGCTTGGCGATGTCGTTAGGGTCATAAACCTTGAGACGCTCAGGGCCCGCACCAGGCCCAGAAATGCCGCGATAGTCCCAATCAATTGTGGTCTCCTTGATCGTCGTTCTGGCCACGTCACTCGGGTCCCACGTGGTAATAGCCGGAGCACCGGCAGCATAGCCAACCGCCGTGCCTGTCTGCCGAATATTGCCGACCGTCTCACCACGGCGGGTTGGCCTGGCGTCGTCATTGTAATGTACGGCCACTTGGCCAGCATCGGCCGGTACCAAGTTCAGACCAACCACGCGATCCTGTGTGGCCGAGCGCTCATTCGGGCGCACCTCGTATGATTGAGCGCCATAGTCATCTTTGGCACCGCCGCCATAGGAAGATGCATCCGTGTTACGGTAGCCAGCACCCGCGTATTGCTGGGTCATGGGAGTACGGTAGTCGCCGGATACATAGGACTGGAATGCATCTTGAGATGCGGGGGTACCGATAAATTCCTCGGATGTATCGGTACGTGTGGTGTATTTCATGACTTGCATCGGGCGCACGGTCTCCTTGCTTACTTCGGATGTCGCTACACCATTACGCTCACCCGTCTCATTCAAAAAGAAGGTGTCAGGGCGGTATTTTCTGACTTCACCAGAGTCCAGAGCAGCCGCACCGATAAAGTGGGCACCGGGCACCACCTGGTTATTGTAGGTTAACTTGGGGTTTGTAGCCACACGGAGTTTATCAGTAGTTGGCATCGCACGTTTCATAATTTCATTTACCTCTATTTGTTGAAACCCGCCCTTACCGGTAATACCACCATATTCTCCAAGCCCGGCGCCCACCCTTGTAGGCTCAAAGGCCTTTTCATTATTACGACGCCCGGGTTCAACCATACGGCTTTTAATGAAATCGGCATTCGCTTCATTACCAAATGGCTGGCCAAAAGGTACACTGTGATTAAACATAGGAGTTTGCTCTTGTTTCTGGACCTGCGTGGTCCCAGCACCGGTGTACATATCCAGACGACTCGTGTTGGCCGATGCTGTCATGTTTTGTTTTACGCTGCCGCCAAAGAAGGGCTGCATATTGCTGTGTTTAAACTGGGATGCGGGTATTACTTGCCCACTGAGACTGCTGTGCACCGAGTCACCTTTTACCCAACTTGCCGACTCTTCTACACCGCTACTCACCATGGCCACCTGGGGAACAGATGACTCTATGGGCTCAGGAAGAGGGCCGCGACCACTACTCCTAGAAGACCCCACCGAACTCTTTAGGGGTGGCATAGATGTAGCATAAGAAATGGGCCCGCCATATAAGGGTCCGCCATTTGGCTCTGATGGATAATTGTGGCCGCCGGGAGTCTTATACATCATATCCAATTCGGCACCCGATAGAGCCATATTGGCAGCTGCCCGCTTCCCTTCTGACCCTAGCGATTTGGAGCGGCGCTCGGCAACACGCTGTACAATTGTCTGAATCTGCGACTTCACTGCCTGCTGACCTTCTGTTGAGCCAGTCGCGGATAATTCATTGAGACGGCCATTTAACTCCTTTACCTTTGCGGCCTCTTCCTGAGTCATGTATTGTTGAATTCCGACTGTATAATATTCGCTGGGAACGGGCACGGCCGGATCAGACGGAGGTGTTTTCTGCGGAAGTATCTGCATACCGAGGCTGCGGAACCCCTCATTTTTATTATTTGTTGCACCGAGTTTTGAGACTCCATACCCTAGAGCAACAAGTCCTGCGATGGCTGCGATTTCCATACTAACTGAACTGCTGTTTTTAGTACCGCTTAATATTTGATTTAATTGCCGTGCAGTTAAATCAAATATGAATGGTTGGACCACCATTAATACCATTAAGATCATTTAGACCGTTTAGTATATTTCACAAGAAGTAATTACTGCTACTTTGGCATCCTTGACATTTACAGACCAGATATCCCAATTATTAATCCGTAGGCTTTCACTTGAAAGAATCTTACCAAAGGCCAATTTCGCCTTTTGCGGTGAGCAACTGTAGACAATCCATGGCCCGTCGTTCTCAGCATAAGGAAACTCCTTGAGAATAGCCAATGACCAATGATTTTCAATAGGAGTTAATGATCCTGACTCTGTGTAAATAAATTTACGTTCGCAAGTCTCCTTATTATGCGTGATATATCCAAGCACATGGTCACTAGGGTGAGCAATTAGTTCCTCTTGAATTGGCCTATCAAGCGAATAGGGTAGAATCGTAAAGCCAATATCTTCACCTCTGGAAATTAATGTAGCCATTATTATAATCAATATATATGTTATATCTTTAACTTGTTTAATACGACTGTTTATGTGCGGTACCAACGATATTTTTATAACAAGCCTGTTTCGTCCAAGTATCTTTAGACTGCGTCCTTGACGGAATGAAAAAATCAAAGGGTGTCTCAAAGGCTTCCTGGGGATCGTGGGGCAGATCTATCCATCTATTCCATCCGGTAGCTCTCAGAGTGCATGGCGGGTTAGTCAGGCGCTGGTGAGTGAGACCCATAACTAGATCGGCGGCATTCTGAAGGGGCACGTTGTTGATTTTATTTGTTTCTGGATTGTACTGGAGTTCATTATTTTTGACACGCGTACCGAGGCGATTTATGTTTTTCAGATCAGATTCTACATCTGTCTTCCATTGCCCCTGAGGCCAAGAGGCACCCGAATACTGCATACGAACAGTCGCCTCTGCCGGGAAGCTGGAGGGGCAATTGTGCTCGGGCTTTTCTAGATAGTACCGGACGGCATACGATGTAATGCGCATATCGTCCTGTTGGTGGAAATTGTCCTGCTTTAATCTCGTTGATGTCATTCTATTCAGCAAATTTAAAAAAACATCGAGATTAGATATGCCCGGTGTATATACAACTGGCGTTTATGACACCAGTGAGTGGGAGCCAGTTGATATGGTAACAGTATCACACAACGAGTCAATTAGCGCCTTGCGTGGTATTGGTGTAGGTATTGGGCAGATATTCGGTGGTAAATCAAATTTATTGGAAAAGAAGATTGTTGATCTGCGCGAGGGCTTGATAAAAGAGGCCGAAAAGCTGGTCAAATCAAAGGGATCAGATCACATGATTGTTGGATTTAATATGGAAACCTCGCAGTTTGAGAATGCATTTGTAATTATTGGAACAGGGACACTATTGCGTAAAAAGAAGCAATCGGGCGGGTCCTATCGCTCAAAAACAAGAAGACGGCGTTAGTACTTCTCCGGACGACCACACTGCTGCACTTTCATCGGTACAGGGGCAAATGTGGCCGAGTATGGCCACATCTGAATAGGCTGCAGATGCCTTGGCCGTACGTTGATTGTTAGGTCGGATTTTACGTTTTTACGAACAATTAAGGCCTGATCTGTGGGTGGTGGCTGATACTGCCGAGCCGGGCAGTATGTCAGGGGTATATTCAGACGACGCAGATCAGATTCCACGTCTACCATATTTCCCTGGGGCAGACTCACCTCGTTACCGCCGACTAAACCCAGAACATGCCGCGCCGGAGTTTTGCTCACATAAGCAAACTTATTTTCAACATACGTTTGAGGATTTTCCTTAGTCTCAAACGGATGTTTTAAAATTTGGAAGGGATCGTCCATATCTATCTTGTTTTTATTTAATAGATTTCAGGATAGCAGCTTCTGCTCTTTTAAATGCACTTGTATAATCATGATGATCATTGCCAATATCACTGTGACTTGGTCTCTGTATAGCAATAAAGGGTAGCACTGTCCATGTACGAAGAGTGATTTTATAATATACGTCTACTGGTTTACTAAAATATTCTTCAGCGTTGTTCAATATTTTATCATATGTGTCTGCATGTGCTAAATAAAATTGCGTACAATGACCTTTTACTTCAAAGATCTTTTTATCATTGTCTATTACTTTGCTGCTTTTTACAGATGCAACCCCGCCATTAAAGATATCCCAGTTAGCCTTATTCTCCCACAAATATGGTAATAGGCTCTGGAATCGTGTCATCGCATTTTCCTCCAGCATACAGTCATCTTCTACGATTAAGACCCATGGGTAACCTCTTTCCTTCGCAGTCCGAATACATTTGAGATGTGACAGGAAACAACCTTTGTATCCTGGCGACTTTTTTACCGCAGAGATGCGCTCTATAGGCATCGGCCAGTCCTGAAAATCCGCGGCCAACTCCTTAAATCTGTCGGGACGATCATCTAAATTTATAACGAGTGTGGGGGGAAAGGGTACTTTTTTATTATAGTTGAAATAGGCTAAAAGAAAAATAGTAATAAATACCACGCATAAAATATGTGTTTTGTATTTTTTGAATAGGAGTTTTAGATCCATTTACTAATTGATGGTAATTAATTTCACCGCTTCAGGATAGAAATGAAAACGAGAAAGTTGCGTCTGTATAATAATCCGACATGGAAACCAAGGGTGAGTGGAGTTAAATATGCTACGGCTAAGAATGCACGTGCATCTATACGGAAAATTTCTAAAGAAGATAAATCATACAGAAGGCTAATTGCAATGCGTATGTATTTCAGAGCGAAATATCACAAAAATCAAACTCCAGGAATGCGCGAAGCCATGAAGGTCTGGAAGAAATATATGGACAATCTAAAATAATTATTAAATCCTGGATAGGTAGATGAAGGCCTACAAATACCCGAGGAGATTCAGTCGTTTATACTGCATGAAGACCCCATGTAGAAAGATGGGGTTTACACAGAAGGCATCGTGCCGTCCGTATAAAAATTGTTACAAGAATAAGACCAGGAAAATAAAGCGGAGATAAGATGCTTTTGACACACTTTTTTTAAAAAAGTATCTTTTCTACATACTTTTTTAAAATAGTATATTTTTGCGGACTTTTTTCTAAAAAGTCTTGTAAATATGTTTTTGCGAACTTTTTTCTAAAAAGTTCAGCAGTTCACATCACGCATATAGGCCCTGCTAGGGATGCCTCCACGAATCCACCCAGCCGCAGCCACCTCAGGTACCAGGTTCTTGGGATTCTGGATATTTTCTGACAGGCTCTGCACAAGAGGTGTCCATTGGCCCGTGAATTCCTGCTCAGTGACAGTGCCACACTCCTTCATCTGCTTCACCTGCTCGCCATGAATTAGGTTAGACTCTACGTCCGGGTTTCCGCGGCCGCCACCCATATAGGGCACGGTTAGGAACGGACGCGCCTGCGCACGAATCTGGCACCGATTGCTCTTGAAATATGTCTCATTACGTAACATGGAATCGGAGTCCACCTCGGCATTATTGAAGCCGTAGCCCTCTCTGGGATACAGCAGCTGTTGCTCGGCGGCCAAAGGATTCACACGTCTAGCGTCGGGCACCAGATTCAGTGTGGTATACTTGCCGGGGCCAAGACTCTGCGTATAATACTGCTGGATTCCGCAAAGATCGTCGCGAGTCTTTGTTAGGCGGTTGATGTCCATCTGCTGACTTTTAGGAAAAAATCTAGCCATAATTTAGAAATGAAACAGGCCGAGCGTTTTTGCGATTGTATAAAACAGGTAAGCAAAACCGTGAAAACGCGGAAAGGTCTTACAAGAGGCAAAGAACAAGCTGCCATTGCCATCTGTGTAAAATCTGTACTTCAAAAAAGGGGTAGAACTCTTAAAAAGTTCAGATGCCGGAAAGGGCCGAAGCTAGTAACACAGAAATTACTTTAGCAGCCTAAGCACTCCACATTACCCTTTAATATTTAATTTAACTGCACTGCAATTAAATTAAATATTAGATAATATATCATATTATTCATCTGGTAGATTGCTTGTACCCTCTGGACATGTCGTCCCTGGTGGGCACTCTGTAGGTTCTGCAGAACCAGCCTCACAGTAATAGCCTTCTGGACAAATTGCTGGAGGTACATTTGATCCCCCAGTACCTTCTACACAGAAATATCCAGCAGGGCATTCCCGTTCAGTTGCACTCGTAGAACCCTCGGGACATAGACTTCCTGCTTCACATTTACCAGAACATTCTGGAGTTGTATTACCGGGTGAATCCCCATATGTACCACCAGGGCATTGCATTATTTGATTAGATGCCGGGCACCAAGAACCAGGAGGGCAAAAGCCTGCATCTTGTTCTCTATCAGGTAGTGTGTCAAATCCTTCGTATGATATATATAGATAAATACCAACCAGTAATATAATTATTAAAAATAGCCCTATTTTGTATTTTAAAGAGGCTCGCATATATTCCTATTATATTAAGGGTTTATATTAAGCCATGGTAGAGCAGCACCTTCTGTACCACCCACGCACGCATCCCTCCCACCCTCCTTACATGTCTTTCCAGGGATCTTATATAACCAGTTCTGGTATGACTCTCTATCACTTGGTATAGTGGTAGATGGCATCGTTACAAATGACCGCTGACTTTGCGATTTCCCAAAGACGTCGGTGGGGTCGGAATACCAATTTACGCGGAAAAAGTCGTCTAGCGTAGATTTAACAACCGGATCATCAACCGATTTTGCCTCGGGTCTCATTGGATTATATTTGATTTCATCAACCAGAACATTCATAAAAGGATTGCGTGGGCTCGGAATAGTTTGAAGTTGCCCATCATTGTAGGAATCATCCACTCCGTCTACCGGAGGTGTTTTCCAGGCCGTTGGGGCAGGTTCATCTAGTGTAACACGGGCCGTGAATTCTTCTTGAATATAGGAAGCCTTTATCATATCTATAATATCAGGAAGTGTGATAACAAGACCCAGGAAAATAGAATATGTCATTGTTGTTACCACGTCGTGATTGAAAAGAGAAAGCAAGGATGCAACAATAAGCACCGAGATAGCCGTACGCGTTAATGCATTTATACGCTCGGTAAAACAAGGTGGTCTGCCGGTATTACGACGTTTCCATTGTGCCAACCATGAATCTGTTAAGAGAATTGAAGGGTCTTCCCAAAAGCCTGGTGTACATAAAGCCACTTTGACCATCTCTACTACTTCTTACCTTGTTTCTTCTGCCCTGATTTACCACCCTTATTATTCATTAAAATGGAGCCGAAGTCCTCTTCATCGCCTGAAGGCTTTGCTTTGGTCGCCATTGTATTAGCAGGTGCAGCAGCTGCACCAGCACGCGCTGTTGCAGATGCAGGATTTGCAGCCGCTGCAGCCGCATTCGCAGCCTGCTTCTGTCGGAGACGCGCCTTTATCATGGCAAGCCTCGCAGATTCTGGCTTCCCGGCGGCGGCAGCGGCCTCGGGATCCTCAAAGTTAAAGGTCTTACGGAGAGACTCCATCATTTCCACGAATGCCGGATTCTCAGAAAATTCTTTCATCATTTCCTCGGCCTCCGCCGCCAAATCCTGAGGGTTGAATTCGCCACGCTGGAACTTGTCCTGTAGCTTCTTGATAATGCGCTTCATGGCATTCTGGATCACCGCAGGGTTGCGCATGGTACTTTGCATGAGGATCTCAAATGCGCGGCTGGGGTCCTGCTCACACTGCTTCACTGTCTCAGGATCCAGGCCGAACTCCTCGGGCTTCAGTTCCTTCACGATATCTTCGGCCAACTTTGCCAGCCGACCATTCTTGAACTTCTCGGGAAACGGTGGCAACCGCTCGGTCCCACCACTTCCGAACAAGTCCTTGAAACGATCAGCAAACGTGTTGAAATCGGCACGATCCATCTTTGAACGCCACTGATTCATGAAAGTGTCAGCCCATGTCTTGAATGCTTCACCGCTGAAACTGTTATTGTCACCCTCCTTCATTACAAATGAAAAGGTCATCAAACTCAGAAACTGATTGATCGCCTTCTTGGTCCCTTCGGTGGATGCCTTCCACATGGCCTCTGAGACATAGATGCCGGGGAGAACCATCCCAGGAAAAACAGTGGGGTCCCGTTTCGGATCACCCGCCTTGGGCATAACCAGGGACTTGTACATTTGCACACGGTCATGCGGTGCGATTCCAAGAGCCGCCTTGATGCCCTCCGTCAACTCAGGAAATACATCGATAAGGGCTGCAGCAAACTCATCATATTTTGCCTGAAAAATGGCATCTAAGGGGTCACCATTCATGGGGCTAGTCATCTAGACAAGATATATAGAGGATATTTGGTGGTCTTTACGTAGCATATACTTATTAGAATTGGCTGCTTAAATTAAGCACTAAACTCTAAATACATATGGAATACGATTTTGCTATTATATATTTTGGCCTAACTCGCTCTTTATCAAAGACTATTGATAGTCATATAGAGCATATATTTGATGTCATGGACAAAAAGAAATTAACATATAAAAAATTTATGCATACCTGGAAAATGAAAGATGGAGTACAAAATATCTGGGATAAAATAATTCCACAGAAGATTGATTATTCAGAGTATAAATTATTGAATCCTGACTATTATACAATAGACGATGAAGATAAATTTCTGAGTACTCTAAATATGGATGATTATACTTATAATGATGAACACCCCATTTTTATGGCATGGACATCAAAGTCAATGTTGCTTTCAAATTACATTTGCATGCTTGAATCTCAAAAGAGGGGGTTTCAGATGGTTAAACATTGTGTAGAAAATGGTGATAAATTCAAGTATATAATATTTATGAGGCCTGATATTACTATTTATGATGACTTGCCCGTAGATATAATATTTAAATATTATGATTGTATACATATACCTAACCTTGAACATTGGAGTGGTATTAATGATCAAGTTGCTATTATGAATTATGAGCATGGCTGTATTTACGGAAAAAGAATAGATGAATTAGCAGAATATAGGAGAGAATTAGGAGTAATTGTCGCAGAGGTATACTGCAAATATATAATTTTAAAGTATGATATGTATATTAATTTTATAGATTTTGATTATACTATAACGAGACCATAAAGGTGCTCTAATTACCTTCCTTTACCTTCTCGCATAACTTGCACAAAACAAGGAGGTACTGCCAGACCGCTTCCTTACTTTCATTCGTCATGGTGGGCCAGTATTTATCAAATACCATAAGAGCCGGCATCATTTCATTGTACTGTTTTGATAAGATTGACTTGGCTAGATTGCGAATTTCTGTATCCTTTTTATTAATAATAAAGTCATTCGCCGGCTTATATATCTTATCGTGGAAGACATCCAACATTAGCTTGGGATTAGACCGCTTTCCTGCCTTTATCGCTTCAAGAGCCATGGAAATACCCTTTTCTTCGGGAAATGACGCCTGCAACTCCTCAAAAAATCTGATCAGCTGATTACAAAATGCACCCAATAGTGACATCTATACCTGTAAATATAGATGTCATAATTGTTTAGGCATTTTTCACACAGGTCCACATAGCCAGAGAATTAGGTAGGGCGTGGCCTCGTCTGCGGCATACCCGAATCCCGACTTCTTTGATAAGCCTCCATCTGTTTATCAAACATTTCCTCCTTCTTTGATTTAGACCGACTGGGTTCCTGCCTGCCACCCGAACCCCCGATACCTTGTGTAGTTCTGTCACCGGGTGCAGCATTACCGTTTAAGAAACCGAAATCAAAGTTTTTGGAACTGCTGCTCTCCACGCTGGCCCCGCTACCATCCACTAAGACGCCGTAGGATTCACTCAGTTTTCCGCCCATCTCAGAAATATTCCAGGCCTCGGGCTCACCAGCGGCTCCACCAGCAGCCGAAGGCTGCGCTACTGCCGCCGGTGCCCTAGATGTGTCTTTCAATTTCCTCTCATAAATCCAATTCATTACATCACCATTTACCTTGATAGGTTCCTCATCGCCTTTAATTACAAGCGTGGGTACTTGTTTCAGCCAATTTGGGAGTTGCCCCCTTGGAGTCGTATCAATACACACAAAATGAAATTCACCCTTGTATGGTGTAGTAGACAACTCTTTAATAAAGGCCTGGGACCATTCACATTTGTTGCTATAGAAACAAGTGTGGGGAGGTTGGGTTTGCCGTAGGGCCATTCTACAGATTCTTGTGGATATGCCATAGAGTTAAAAACGCACAAACGGTTGGCTTACGCTACGTATGGCGCCGGCGTGCTGCTGCCAATACACTTACCATTTTTATTTGTTTGGCCACTGTTACATTTAGCATATGTACCCTCTCTTGCGCGATAGTTATAGAAGCGTTTATTAGGCGCAATTAGGCCGCCGGAATTTTTTACTACACCCAGAGATGATTCTCCATGAATTGTATTTTGTGTTTTTTGTACCGCTTGGGCAGTAGCCTGAGCGGCTGATTCAGAATTGCACTGTTTCGCTTGAACCTTTGCTGCCATCTTTTTAACCATTGATGAATTCGGATTCGCCAAAATAGTACGGGCATTATTGCAACTAATGGCCCCACCACGGTGCACCCTATTACGTCTTGAGCGATTTCTGTTACGATCCTTGCGCTGAGTCTTCCGATTACGCGACGTCATCTATATTTATTAATGAGAAATTGTATTTAAAAATTATAAAGGTATAAAAAATGAATCTATTCACTCCAATAGATTCAGGTATAGAATGGCAAGTTTTCAAAATATTCAGACACCCTCGGAAAGGACGCTTCAGTTCACTCTGACGCCTACATCATACCCCTACGCTAATACTCTGCGCCGAGCCATTATGACTCTTGTCCCATCTGTCGCATTTCGGTCTGATCCACCCGGCGTAGTTCTAGATGTGCCCGATATCAAGATCGGCCAGAATGACAGCAATACCCAGCCGAATGAACTTCTTGCACACCGCATTAGTTTGATTCCGATTCATGGGATAGACCCTCTGAAGTGGGACCCCGATCGCTTAATCTTCAAACTGGATTTGACAAACGAATCCCCCGATCCCCGTGATGTGATGGCGGCAGACATCCAGGTATTTGAGCGGCGCAAGGCTGCTGATCTGTCTGAAGTGCTCGTGGAGATACCTGGTCGCACATTCTTTCCCGGTCACACTCTGACCAGAGATACGTGCCTCATTACTACGCTACCCGGAAAGCGTACGGCGACCGCGCCCACTCTTAAGGCCGAGATGCGTGCTACCATAGGCACTGGCCGAGAGCATGCCCGTTTTATTCCGACATGCCAGGCATCCTATAGTTACACCTTGGACGCCAATACTGAGCGCCGAAATGCCCACTTTGAGAAGTGGTTGATACGCCATAAAAACGTGGAGCCTGAGAGTCTGAAGCAGGATGAAGCCAGGCGCGGAGAACTCGACCGCGAGTTCAAGACTATGGAGATTCAGCGGGTTTACAAGCTGGATGAGAAGGGGGAGCCGAACAGTTTTGACTTCCAGATTGAGACCATTGGTACTATGGCTGCCCGCGCAATTATAGAGCGCGCCCTATTGGGACTGGTCCAGATGTGTGACTTGTTTACTGGTCTAGATGCCGGTGATCTGCCCTATACTATTAATGTGGTACCCTCGGACACGCTGATGACCGGATTTGACTTTGTGATTCAGGGCCAGGACCACACATTCGGTAATATGATCCAGACGTGGTTGGTGGATAATCACGTAGAGGGTGAGGCGATGCCACGCCTAACCTTCGCTGGTTATAAGATCCCTCACCCTCTCAAAGATGAAATGTTGCTGCGTATTGGAGTGGAGGATGGGAATGAGTTGACTGCTAGGACGGCAATTGCTCAGGCGGCAAAGGGTTGCAAGGCGATGTTCCAGAGCTGGCTGCAGGCTTGGACAGGTGGTCCGGTAGGCCCGGTAGGGCCCGCTGCTGCGACTGCTGCAACGGCTGCAACGGCTGCAGCAGGTAAGAGAGTGCTTAAACTGAAGCGGGTCACTGTGCCTCCTACAGGTGGTGCCCAGTAAAACTCTCACCCATAAGCAGGTATGAGAACGCGATTCCTGTATTTTATTTTTCTAAAATTGCTGATTGTTTCACAATTTATCTTGATCTTGGCTAAAAAACACACCGCCAGTTCCAAAATATATGTGTTTACAGATTCTATTTTCAAACTTTCATTGGCCCTCTATATTTTGATCTTTGTCTGGACAAGTTCCTATGAGGGACTACAATGGGAAGAAAAGATTATTTTTTCATTTTCAGCGGCACTTTTGATTTATGATATAAATTATGATGCTATTGTGGATGAACTCGTAAATATATTTCCGGATAATCTGCTATTTGCGCATTTGCGTAGGATAGAAGAAATAAAGGCAGACTCATAATGACTAAAGGCCATAATATGACGTAAGGAGTTTTACATACCCTACACACTTGTTCCATGGAAAAAGAGTAATGCCTGAGAGTACAATCGCTGTCTCAATAAACGGCTTTAGTGTACGCATCGCCCCAGCAATAGAAACCGAGTTATATGTGGGTCCAAGTAGGGCCTTATCAAATGAGGGTTTTCCCACACGGGCATTTACATTCTCATGGAAATCATAGACCCAATCTACGAGCCACTCATTCAAGTCTGAATATGGTACTGTCTTTATAGCAGTTATAGGCCGGCTATTAATCCACTCTTCTGCGTGCATACGGCACATCGCACAGGGGATCATTTTAGGCAGAGTTTGAATGAGATTTATCCACTGCCTCACTTCATCGTCCCGAAATGATGGAAAAATGGCCTTACCGCCCTTCTGTGCCAAGGCATGCAAGACCGTCCAAAGTACTGGTCCCCAATGATCCGATTCGGGATAATCGGGCTGGGGTTTCTGACAAGAACAAGGCATCTTCCTATTCCATAAGATGATGGCTTATTTATCGCCGGGACGCAGATTTATTTAAATTATCTATATTTAATTTGAAATTTACGAAATAACTCTAAATCCTGACTAGTCCACCTTATTCCCTTACTTTTTGAATTTAGTGGATTTTTCCACATATATCCTACATTTTCAGCATAAGGGTGTTTTTTTGCTAATTCTCTGAGAGCAAGTAAACGTTCTTCCTTTTTCATTATATAACAAAATGGGACAAATTAAAATGCGTGTGGGTTTAATCAATCTCCTCAATCTTAGGGCCAGGTGCTGGCGTCTCTGCGCCTGCTGCAGCAGAACCCGCCTTGGATGCATCCTCCGCCGCATACAACTTCATGAAAAACGGCCGAAACACCTCCTCAGCCTCCTTCTTCTTGTCCTCGTACTCGGACTTCTCCGTAGAAGAGGCAGCCGACTCCAGCCACGTAATAAACTCACTGGTTATCTTCAAATTCTCATCACAGAGATCAGCCCCCAGCTTATCCCGTGTCTTCTCATCGTTGAGCGAGTTGCGTACGTTATATACGTAAGACTCCAGGCCATTCCGCGCCTCCACCGTCTCCATGCGCGCCTTATCCTCCGCCTCAAATGAGGCCGCCTCAGACACCATCCGCTCAATGTCCTCCTTGGACAGACGCCCCTTGTCATTCGTGATAGTGATCTTCTGAGACTTGCCCGTGGACTTCTCCGCCGCACTCACATTCAGGATACCGTTGGCATCCACATCAAAACTCACCTCAATCTGCGGCACGCCACGAGGCATCGGCGGAATCCCATCCAACTGGAACTTCCCCAGCAGATTATTGTCCTTCGTCATGGCACGCTCACCCTCATACACCTGAATGAGAACACCAGGCTGGTTGTCCGCGTACGTGGAGAAGGTCTGCTGCTTCTTGGTGGGGATCGTGGTATTACGCGTGATAATCTTGGTCATTACACCACCGGCGGTCTCCAGACCCACAGACAGGGGAATTACGTCCATGAGCAGGAGTTCACTGGTCTTATCATTGCGGTCCTTGGGTGCCGTGAGAATGTGGGCCTGCACGGCCGCACCAAACGCCACCGCCTCATCGGGATTCACAGAGTCATTCAGCTTCTTGCCGTTGAAATATGAGGTCAGGAGTTCACGAATCTTGGGGATACGCGATGATCCACCCACCATCACAATCTCGTGAATATCGCCCTTGGTCATCTTGGCATCCTTGAGCAGCCCATCAAGAGGCCGGATGCAACGCGTGAAAAAGGGCTCACACAGACTCTCAAACTTGGCCCGGGTCAGGGCCGTCTGGAAGTCATGACCCTCCGCAATACTATCCACCTCAATCTGGGCCTGGGTCGATGAGGATAGAGCCCGCTTAGCGCGCTCACACGCAGTACGCAGACGGCGGAGAGCCTTTGCGTTACCACTAATATCTAGCTTGGTCTTCTTCTTGAACTCACTGATGCACCAGTCCACTACTGCATTGTCAAAATCCTCACCCCCAAGATGCGTATCACCAGCCGTGGCCTTGACCTCAAAAATCCCGTCATCCAGAGTTAGAATAGACAGGTCATGCGTGCCGCCGCCGCAGTCAAAGATCAGCACATTCTGCTCACCCCCCGTCTTCTTGTCCAGACCATAGGCGATAGCCGCCGCGGTCGGCTCATTGATAATACGGAGCACATTGAGACCCGCGATGAGACCAGCATCCTTCGTGGCCTGCCGCTGCGAGTCATTGAAGTACGCGGGCACCGTGACTACCGCATCCGTCACTTTATCGCCGAGATACGCCTCGGCAGTCGCCTTCATCTTCTGTAGAACCGCCGCTGAGATCTCCTCGGGCGTGAAGGTCTTGGCCTCGCCGCCCACAGTCACCTCAATCAGAGGCTTGTCACCGGTGCCGGCCTTGATCTTGAAGGGCCAATGTGTCATATCTGACTTCACAGACGCATCGCCCATCTTGCGACCAATTAGACGCTTGGCGTCAAACACAGTATTCGCAGGGTTGGCGGCGGCCTGTGACTTGGCCGCGTCACCGATGAGACGCTCCTCGGCTGTAAATGCCACATACGAGGGGGTAGTCCGATTACCCTGGTCATTTGCAATGATTTCTACACGGTCGTTCTGCCAAACTCCAACGCACGAATACGTAGTACCGAGGTCAATCCCGATCGCAGGCATTATGATTGTATAAGTGTGGAAATTTTTAAGCCTTTTTCTATATTTAAGCCATTGGCCCGCATAATTTGATTTCCGATTACTAAAGAAAAGTGAATGGGCATTTAGAGTGGGTTAAATGCCAAATAATTTTCTATAAAATAGTATGAAATGCTTTGTAATTGGTTTTAATAAAACTGCCACTACAAGTATGCATCAACTCTTTTTATTAAATGGATTAAGGAGCCAACATGACAATAATTGGGATCTAGATAATTATGACTGTTTTAGTGACGGGGACCCTTTAATATTATTCAAAAATTTAAATCTCACTGATAAATATCCAGATGCAAAATTTATATTAAATATACGGGATATGAAAGATTGGATTATCAGTACTGTAAATCATTGTATAATATATAAAATACATAAAGAAGAAATTAAGGAGGAAAATGTAGAGTGGACCTGGTCATGGTTTTATCCAGTTTCAAGAAATAAAATTTTATATAAGATTAGAAAACGAAATAATCATATAAAAGATGTGTTAGAACATTTCAGACAAATCGCGAATAATCTTATTATATTAGATGTCGATAATAGTAATTGGGTTGAGTTTTTATGTGATCAATTAAATCTCAAAAATAAAATTCATATAAATACGCACTCTTCAAAATGTTTAATGAATATTATTATAGATGAGATAAATAAAGGGGTATGCAACAAAGAAATGGATGACGCCAGAATATTAGTAGATTCAACCTTTGAAGCAGTGAAGGAAGATCCAAAGTACAAGTGTTTAATCTATGAAACTAATGAACTAGATCACTTGATCAAATTATATGCGAATAATTTATTAAAGTGACCTAAGGTCTTTATTACATTTACGGAAAGAAATGATCGTGAATCAAAACAGAAAACCAGGAGTAAGTTTTATACTACGAGCCAGAAATGAGGAAGCATATCTGGCTCGTAATTTAGATAGTCTTTTAGGGCTAACTATACCGCATGAATTTGTTGTTATTTTGCATAAATGTACGGATGGGTCCAAGACGATTGTGGAGGCGGCCAAGGCGAGAGGGCAGCCTATTCGGATTTTTGAGACTGACCAGGATCTATCAAAGGCCGGCTATGAAACACTTATTACACCGATTCAATATAAAGAGAATGTAGCCACTTTTTATAATTTGTGTTTTTCTAAAGCCGAGTACAATTGGATATTCAAATGGGATGCAGATTTTATGGCGTCGCCTGAACTCATTGGATTTTTGAATTCAGGCCTTGTTATTGATGAGAGAAATCCGTTGCGCTATAATATTCCATGTCAGATGACAGAGGATGTAATAAATTGCGAGGCCTACCTTTCTAATTGTCTGATACTCTTTAAAAAATTTATCTTTTGGGAGACTCCTGCATTTACAGGTAATTCTGAAATACGTGATATTCAGACGAAAATATATAGCATACCGCATACTGTTTTGAAGGAGTACTGGAAAGAGCCACCGTGGTTTATAGGAAAGGATGCATTTTTAGAGGGACGTTATAAAAAACTAGTTGAATTATGTGGCCCTGAACCGGTGGGAGCATCTAGAGCACAGTGCAAGGACTGTGAGGGGCCGTTTTATAGTGTGAAACATATGCAGAGTGTTTTAGAGGGGATGGGGATTCAGTTTGTAGAGTGAGCTTACATAGTGCTACGCTTAAGCGCTACGAGGGGTAGAGAGGCGATCGCCGTTTGCAGTGGCACGCCCCCCGCGACCACGGCCACCACCGCCACGACCACGACCACGCCCACCCGCAGTGACCGTAGGGCGCGCAACAGGCGCCTCTACAGGGACCTCGCCGCCACAGTCGCAAGTCTCACATGCCGCGCTAGCACCGCCGCCGCAAGCAGCTACAGGCTCACCCCCCTCCTCTTCACTCTCATCGCGAATCTGGCAGACCTTCTCCTCGTAGGCTACGCGACCCGCATACGGCGCACGCGGCTGGAACTCACTCTTGCTCTCAGGCGGCTGCACGGTCTCCTTGGCAAACCGTAGCAGGTTCGGCACGCCATACTGAGACTTGAGATGCGCGGTAATCCACTCAATGGTCTCAGCCATGCGCAGAGTCTTGTTCTCAGGCCGCAGCTCCTCCAAATAGTGCTTGTGGAGGCCGAACACGAGGGGCTGCACCGACTTGGGCATGTCCTTGAAGGGTAGGAGGTGCTCCTTGTGGCAGCGGCAGTACCAGGTATACAGAGCCTTCGTAGAGGCCCTGTACTCCTGCTCAAAGCCCTGGAACGCCTCGTTGTCCTCCGTGTAGACACGCAGGTACTCCTGCACACGCTTCTCGGCACGTAGGCGCAAGAACCGACCAAAGGCGTTGGACTCGGTGCCACGCAGGTCGCGGCGCACACGGTCATGGTCGGCATTACGGAAACGCCACCGCTGCAGGCCCGTATGAACGGCGATGCCCTGCCAGTACCACGGCTTTGACGCCTTGATCTCCTCAAACTTCGCCTTCAGATCAGACCACTCGCCGGCCTTGAAATTGAGGCTGTAGGTCTTGGGGCGCCAGGCGGCCGGCAGATCCTCCGTAAAGAAGTCCAGAGTGCCGTCCTCGCGCACAACGCCGCGGTAAATCGCCCAGAAGTTCGCCTTCTCCACTGAGCGGACCACACGGTGCTCAGGGTGCGCAAGCACGAGGCTTACAAAGGTGGCATGTACGTCCTCCATCTTAGAGGGATCACCCATCACGGCCTCGATGTCGTCCAGGCACATCTCCTTGGCCTCCATCGCCTCCTCAAACAGCTCACGGAAAGTGCGCTCGCTGTAGAAGGTCCCGTCGGCGTCAAGGCGAGAGCGGGTCGTCACGTGCGTGGTATCGTCACCCTTGGCGCGAAACACGTTGACCATCACACCCTCCACGAAGTCCTCCAGGCGAAGAGGCTCACCCATAGGGATCTTCTGATCACGGCGCGCGGCAAAGGGCGCAATGGAGCAGGGACGGTTCGCCTTGGTATCCCAGACAACAGAGCGGCAGAGCTGCGCGGCCTCGGACTTGGAATCCTCGGCGATTGCAGCCTCCTTAGAAGCCTGCTCCTTGCCGCTCTTCAGGATCACATAGGGGCTACCCTCAAACTCCACCACTTCAACGGACTGCTCCTCCGCCTGGAGCCACGCCTTGAGATCAGCCCAGGAAGAGTACTTAGAAGCCCAAGATGCAAAGGTGTTCAAAGAGGACATACGCGACGCCATTTGGTATGCTATATAAAATAAATAAGTGGCATTCAATTTTGATAGTTGGTCTAGTAGGTTTTTGACACACTTTTTTATGGCTCCGTCTGTAAAAAGTGTTATACATTTTGATATATTTTTTGCACACTTTTTTTTAAAAAAGTGTACCGCCAAGTACCGAAGTTAACTACTCTTAATGTCAAGACTCGCTTTGCGAGTCTGACCTATTAAGTGTAATATTTCGCTACTTCGCAGCACCCTTAGGGAGTACTTAAATTAAGTACTCCACGGTAGTACGTTTTTGACACACTTTTTCCTAAAAAGTGTATAGATGGCCGAGGTCCAAGAACCATCAAAAGAAGCGCTGAGTCTGCAACCCGCTGAAAATTTCGGTGTAGTCCCCGAAGATGAGGGGCCAATTATTGAACTCGGCGACAGAATCCGAATTTTGGGTGGCACATACGAGGGCACAAAGGGCCGAGTCGTTTTGAGAACAGATAATGAAATCCATCTGATGCCCGACGGTGTGACAAATACTGTTATAACATTCAACATTGATGAAGATGGATTTGATGAGGAATACGGTATAGAATCTGTAGAAATCCTACAGAAACGCAAGAAGACCGCTTTAGTCGATATCCTAGATCTGGCGCCAGGGCAAATGCTGGAAACATTCAATCCCGATGGCACAAAGGGGCTCACCTATACAATAACAAAGGTGGACAGTGATCTTGATATTGTGACGATAAAGAATGAAATGGAACAGGAAATAGAGGTACCATTCCGTTTTCGGGGATTACCTGATAATGTACCCTTCCGTGTAATTCGTGCTAGACAGGCGCCAGAAAAACCGGCAACTCCATCACCATCTGAAGAAGAGGGCGATGAAGCAGAAAATTCGGAAGAGGAGGGTGCCGAATCAGGTGATGAAGGCGGTTTAGTGGAATATGAAGATTTCACATTCTTGGATGACGAACTAGAGGCAACTGTCCCGGCAGAAGAGGAGGAAGAGGCTGCTGAATATCTTATTGAAATTCCTAGATCTGAACGTATATACTCAAATATAGCTCAGAAAAGTGAGGCATATGTTGATCTTCTCTCACTATTTCCGCCGAATACACAAAAGTCATACGATACTCAGAAAAAGACGAGAATTCTTACGGAGATATTCTTTCAACTCCGCAGTGGCATTATCCGTACATCCGACGACGGCATTCCACAAGGTATCAAGCCATCCAGTATTCAGACACTTGCCGATCTGCTAGATACACGTAATTTATCTATTAGTCGGCCAGTGATAGATATAGATAAAATTCTGTACCACGATATTGACCCTGACTCTGAAGATGGTATGGCAGAAAAACAACCAGATGTGATGGACCATCTCAAATTCCAGTTCTACGCAAAGAAAATCCTTGATTCTAGTGCGTACCTCACAAATTCTTCAGATATGGAGGGGCAAAAATTCAACAGTTTCATGAACAGTTATCTGAGTAAATTTGCCGCAGCGTGGAGAGAAACCGACGGTGCCAAGGCAGCCTTTCAACGCGATGAAGAGGCATTTCGTATTAAAATTCCAAGCCAAGAATCTGCTATTCCTGGATACTCTATCTTACCAAACGAAAAGTTTGCAGTCTCCGCTGATTTAGTGAGCGAGGTATCTATATCCCTACAACGGTGTCTAAAGGCACTACGTACGAGAACACAACTTATACAACTAGGGGAAGAAGCCAGTATTTTATCCCATGTTATATTCCCTCTTGCCTACGCGAACTCGCTGAATACTCTTCGGCAGGAGTCTCTTATAGGTGATGTGGAAGCTGGATTGCACCCATTTTCCAGTATGGCCGGCATTCTTAAGAGGGGTGAAATAAGCGATATCCCATCATCTACTCAGCCATTTTTAATAGGCGCTGAAGGTGGAACTCTGGGAAATATCCCCCTGCGCGAGTATCTGAAGATCAGCGGTGTCAAAGCAGAAGGGCTGGGTGATTTCTGGCCACTGCAGACCATCCTGGGTATGAAAGACCGTGAGTGGACAATTGACCAGAAAGCCATCTTAGATGAAATCGTGAGCCGAACACATAATGCTATATATGATGTAATTCTGAGAATGCGCGAGAATCTGGCAAAAAAGGTTGCTCAGCCGGCAGCAGTCCAAGGAATTCAGATGGTGCCTGAGGGGCCTCTACTCATGCAAAAGCTGGCGGACGAGCCCCTTCTCAAAGACATCCAGCAGGCTATCATAGACCAAATGCCATCTTATACCAATTCAGACGTAGCGCTGGTAGGTCTATTGCTCAGACAGCATTCCGATTTTTCCATGGCACAGCTGGCTGAACAGCCCGCGGCCCTGGCGAAGAGTCGCATGAAATATTCGCGTGAAGAGTACTTGAGAACAATTCGTAATATTCAAGTGACAAAAGAGCGAGCCAAAAATGCGGGTGTGCCACCTGAGCCCATTAAATGTCCCCACGTCAAACCGCTCGCAATGATTCGGAAAATAAAAGACAATAACACGCGCTTGGCTCTCTTAGCCAAATTCCTGGCAAAATTCCAGGGTTCCAAGGCGGATAATTGGGTGGATTGTCGTGTTGGAGATCACCACCTGCTGTGTGTCCATGAACTATTACAGGTGTATCAGTATCTGCGGCCTGGTGATACAGCCACACTGAACAAGGACATTCAACTCACATTCGGTGGAGGCCAATTTCAAGGGTTTTATATATGCCGCAACTGTGGTCAGCCTATAAGTGAACTAGAATACGATACACATCTAGAATTTGACGATAATGGACACCCTATGATGGGTCGTGCAGAAATAGTGGATAAAGATGCTATCACAATGGAAGAGATAGATCAGATTATAGGCCCCCTGGGAGATGTAGAGGACGAGCCGCAATTTGATAACAAGTCAAAAGAGATCATTTATGCAACGGCAAAACAAATGGCCGACAAAATGGCCGCACCCCTAGAAATGAGTGAATATATAGTTCTAGTTACGAGAGTACATGGGGTGCTTCAACAAATCCCTTCCAGAGAGCGCTATATAGAAATCCAAAGGGCTCAGAAGCGTGGTAAGAAGGGTACTGCGGCTGCTGCAGCGGCTGCTGCAGCTGCTGCAGAAGAAGCCGCTGGAGATTACGACATTTATATAAATAAGGCTCTGGTCTGCGCGGTAGGTGTGCATCTCCTACTAATGATTCAGTGCCGCAAACCAGATATTATCCTGCGGGGCACTGCAACCGGCTGTAAGAGTTTGAAGGGGCAGCCCTTAGAACCCGATGGTGGTACGCAGGGTATTGAGTGTATAGTCGGTTTAATCGCATCTTTCCAGAAAGACAGTCATCCGTGGAATTTAACGCAGTTCCAGACCGAGAAGGACGAGGGTATGCGACGGAAAATGGTGATGGACGTGTTTGAACCGATTTTACGCTCGTCGCTCCAAGATCCCGCGATTTTACAGGCCCTTTCTCAGAAGCGCGAATATCGCCGCAAAATTCTAGGTGCCGCAGGCAAACAGGGGCGGCCTGATGAACAGGTTCCTGCAAACTTTGCCCCCATACCATTTGTACAGAAACCCGAAGATTTTGTAGAGAAAGTCATAATACCTGAGGCGGCGAGTCCCCAGGACAGAGCAGAACTCTGGGTTCGGCAGGGCAATCATCTCGCCAGAATCACAAAACTTCCCAAACCAACGGCCTTTACGGAAACATCGTGCTGTCTGTCGCCGATTGATCAGATAGATGACTATTGGAAAAAGAGTGCGGCAAGCCTACCGCAGTTTGCTGCTCTCACAGGCCTACCTGCGCCCCCAAAAATCACAAGATCTGAGCCGACCATGAAGCCCTCTATAATATCACGACCCCTGCCTGATGCACCTGAAAGCAGTTATTATCGCCTATTCTTGAAGGTCTGCTTCGACGGTGAAAAGAAGGGGTATTCCCATGAATTTGGTTTGACGCATAAATGCGTATGGTGTGGGCTTACTTTACCCAAAGAAGTGAAAGTCCTAACGCCAGAACAGGGGCGCACAGCAATAGAGGGGCAGGGAATCGATGTTTCCAAAGAGTCTTTTGATGACTTATTAAATGAAACACATCGTATAAATTCATTCAAAACAGCCCTTATTTTGGAATTGCCTGGTCAGTTAGATAATTGGATTGCCCTGACAAAGATGCAGCCAGAGCCACATGAAAATTACAGGGTGGTTATGTCTGAAACACAGGTAAAGTTGGAAAGTCTGCCACGCGATGCGAAAGATACAGAAGTTGCTATCGCCCTGTCTGATTTCTCTATATTTACATCACAGGTGGAAGAGAAATTCAAGCGGCGGATTCCAGCAACACAGTACTCGGTATTTGATAGATTGGTAGAAGATGGGCCTGAATCTGTTACGCGATTTTTGCAGTCATATGTTATAGTGCCCCTGAAACAATATATCTCTAAAAAGAGCCCATTTGTGGCAGTGCCTAAATCATGGGGACTGAGTCAGCAGCACTCGGATGATATTAATACGCTAATCCAGGCGCATCGTGGATATTTGACAAAATTCAATAAGGTGGAGCCAACACCGTGGCTTGAAGCAAAGGTGGAGACGGCACTTGCACAGACAAGAGCCATCTTAGATGCTCTGAGCAAATTGAGGCCCTTACAGGTCCCAGGTGGAGCGGATACATACGGATTTTTCCTGCGATTCTGTCTATACGCACCCCTTGCCAACTTCGCCGATCCCAATACGCTACCCCTGCCTCAATACAGTGGTGTAGAAGCCCCCGCTTCGCAGGTAGAGCAACAGGCCCTATTTCCAGCGAAATTCTTGACCGAAATGGCCGCGCGTTTCAAGGGCGAGGGTTTCCATCTGACGCCCGAACAAATCCGCGAAATGATTGCCGAGCGTAATGAAAAGGAGAAAGCCAATATTATCCGGAAAATGAATACTATGTCACGAGCTGAGCGCGACGTTGAGAAATTAAAGATAAAACTGGGTATCGGTGAATATGCAGTGGGTGGTACAAAACTCATCTACGCTTACGACCAGGACCGCTATGATATTGAGCGCGAGCAGCGTGCAGAGGCAGGTATTATAGATTTCCCGGGAAAAGGACCGTACGATGAGGCTGGAGGGGATCAAAGGCAATTGGATGGCCTCGGCTACTATAGAACGGAAGGCGAGGAAGAGGGATATATTGGGGGTGATATGATGGGCGAAATAAATGGATTTGACGATGATAATTAGGACTCTAGTTGCCCAGCACCGTTAGAGGCGGCGATTATACGAAAATAAGAAAGCGCATCACTAATTAAAGAGGGATGCGGCGACTTATTGTGGCCGGTTTGGTCTATTTAACAGGAATAGCAGTTGTTTTACTCTTGAAGCCAAATCTTATGTTTCATGAAGACGGCCGATGGAAAGAGTTTGGAATCGGACGGGATCCCGCACATTTTACCTATATTCCATTCTGGCTCTTTACTATTATTTGGTCAATTCTAGCATATGTGATAATTATGTTATTGGAGGACTCTCTGTATGTACCGAGTGACGCAATTGAACTTCCCAGAAACAACATGCGGGTCCGAAATGTAAAACAGGCTGCCGCAGTCCAAGAACTCACTCCCGGCTATTATATGCTGAATGAAGGTTCTACTGGGCGCAATGGAGTCCCACGATATGTTTATCTAGGTCCGGCCCCAGGTATGGATGCCGAAGAATGAATTTATTTGGGGCATGACTGAGCCGCGCCATTCATATAAGCCTGTGTATATAATGCCATGAAAAACGTGTAAAACCCGGCAGACAAGCCATGACGCATGTCAGGACTTGTGTGCTGTGCCATACCTTCTATGGGCCATCTCCATGAAGGAAACATGTAGAGGAATAATTCACATAGATAAAAGGGTATTGGTACTAAATACAACCTACTTGCCTGTGATCCAAGTGTAATTACACTGCAACTTAAATACTGAATTAAGCAATTCAGTCCAAAAGATATACCTACGGCTAAGGCTGGCACAAGTACAAGATTTCCAACCCAGAGTGGTAAATTAAGTGGGTTTGGTATAAGCCGACTGTTCCAAATCAGTGCAAAGAGACCAAAGAAAACGGCAAAAACTATTGATATAACAATTCGGACATCTGATCCGACTCCGGCAGGTTTAGTGGCAGGAACGGGTACCACGTTGGGGGCGGACATATCTGATGAAAGATGTCAGTAAAATTATACCTTAAATACAAGTAATGGCATACCAATTGGACGCTAAGTTTTTTAGGAAGGCGAAAAAGGTGAATCGAGCAGTTGAGATTACCGATACGTACGCCGTCATCCCGGCTGTGAAAGATAGCCCGGAAATTCGTGTCGCTCTTCCAAATCGCCGCCCCAAAACCATGGAAGAGCGGGGAGAGGTCTTGGAGGAAAGGTTTAGTCAAATATCTGAACTGGAGCAGGAAATTGAAGTGGAACGTAGGCGGTTAATGGAATTGACAAAGGCCTATAGGGCTACCCCTGTGGCCGGAGTTACCGAAGTGGCAGGAGTTGCCGAAATTGTCGTACAAAATCTGAAAATCCAGAATCTAATGGATCGCCGTAGAAGTCTTCGGTATCCTGAAGCCTGGATTGAATCTTTAGGAGGGCTCACTCTCGTAGATGTATTTGCAAGTAAGCGGGATGCGCGTAAGCTTGATGCATATGTATATCAGGTTAAGAATCGCGTAGAGCCTATAGAAAGCCTCTATGTTGATCTTGGTGCAGCAGGGGCTAGAGCAAATGCAGAAGCAGAAGATGAGGAAGAATTCGTATTGGCAGTTCCGAAGACTGCTGAAGTTAAAGCACCTGCCAAAGTCCCTACGGCGGAAGAGAGAGCAAAGGGTGCTATAATTGCATCGGCAAAGAAGTCATTCAAATTGAAAGCATCTAAGGCGCCTTTTGGCGGTGGTGGAGGCCCGTAATTAACCAGATAAGGGGTATTCCTTTATCTTTGATTCATTTTTGTCGCAATTGACTTCTGCTACCTTATAACGATAGCAGGCGCCATTTGGATCCTTATAGACAAGAGCATCCACAGTAGTCGGATGAGGGTATTTGTAAATCACCTCATGTGCTCCTTTACCACCCAACATAATGTATGATACGCCTACGGCCAAGCCAATTAAAAACGGCATAGCGTGAAAAAAGTCAAATAGGCCCTGCATCTTATCCTATCGTTGAGGTAGAAGTAAAAGATGATTATCAATGCTTTAAAAAGTCCCGTATCTGGAATGGTTATATCATTCATGTTTGGCATCGCTTTAGTCATGGTGATGGCCCCAATTTGCCGCGGGCGCGATTGTATTATAGTGAAAGCCCCTCCTATTCACGAAGTAAAAGATTCTGTATATCAAATTGGAACAAAATGTTATAAGTTTGATACGGTCGCTTTAGATTGCCCAGCTTCAGGGGTGGTTGAATCATTTGAAAATCTGCGTTGACATCTCCCGGGTTTCTTTACAGGGATCAAAAAGAATGGCCAGTGGAGGAACTCTTCTTTCCGATTTAGATGGAAAGGCTCCGATTGCGGGAGATGGTGATCTTGTGAAAATGATTTATCAGGATATGAACTCCGGGGGATCTCTTGGGCAAGTACCCATGGGTACGCCGATGGGCGGAATACAGAGCGGCCCGATAAACCCGATGCCCCCTCCACAATCCACGCAGCACTATCAGATGGACCCAACACCCGCTACGGCACACATTATCGGAGGACAGCATCCGACTGCTGCAGATTTTTCACAGATGCTTCAAAGTTCCACCCCCGGTTTCCCAGCGGGTGGGGGCTGGGCGAATGCGAACGTAGCCACAAATTCGCCCAACCAGGCACAGATTGCCGCGCAGATCGCTTCCATTCAAGCATCCCAGGGCAAGGCGTGGAGTAATTGGGTAACGGATGAGATAAAGGTACCGATTCTAATAGCCATCCTTGTGTTTGTAGTGAATCTGCCGTTTTTGAGTGTCCTAGTTGCACATTATGCACCGTGGATGTTAAAGGCTTCCGGTGACATGAACTTGTATGGACAGGCATCAAAGGCACTATTGGTTGGCGCACTATATTGGGCATCTAACCGTATAATTCTTCCTTTATTAGGTTAGAGATGGCCCCGTCAAACCCAAAGGTAGTCGCAGCCCCCGATTATGCTGCTTATCTTACAATTGCTCTATATGCTATTCTTGTATCTGTAAACTATAAAAAACTGACCATGTTCATGATGTCTCTATCACTTGGTGTAGGGTGTTTAGTATATGCACTAGAAATGCCCTTGTCTGTAGCAGCAGGGGCTGCCGCCATTGTTCTGTTAATAATGACAGTCACGATGAAGGAGGGGTTTAACACACGTACGCCGGCCGCTGATATTGTAAAGCAAATCACTTCTGGAAAACGCAATTTTAAGTTTTCAAAGACGATTGAAGGCTATGAAGACGTGAAGGTGGAGAAGAACGAGAAGCCGGCCCCGGTAAAAGAGGATTCAAAGGACAATCTGGCCATACCATTCAAGCTGGGTGAGGTGCCATCGCAAGTGAAAACGGGACCTCACTTGGATGCGTCCTCTACGCTCATGAAGGCCCTCAAGAGTCTGGATCCAGATCAGATCAATGCTATGTCTAAGGATACACAGCAACTCATTGAGACCCAGAAGTCTCTGATGAACATGATGGGCACTATGAAGCCGATGTTGAATGATGGTAAGGAACTTATGGACACGTTCCAGCAGATGTTTGGTAAATAAGGCACTTTAAGAACCCTGCGCCTGTAATCCACTGTAAATGAATTTAATTTGAACGTTTGTTACACCTTTCATAAAAAGTGTAACAACCCCTCAATTAGAATGCCTTCGCGGTGTCCGCCTGGAATGGTATGTTTCCCCAATCAGTTCTCAATATTTTCTTGGCCGACGGCGACCCTAGTGGTCATATTTATGATTGCAGTGGGTCTTATAATATCATCACAGCGCGCAAATGGATCCTACAGATACCTGCAATCACAGGTGCAAGAACAAGGGTCGAGGCCAGAACGGCCCATACAGATTAATGTGCAAGGTGGCGGTGGCGGTGGCGGTGATGACCGCTACAGCCGCAGCCCAGAAGCCGAGCGACTCTGGGATACACCCCCCGACTACAGCCGCATTCCATCTCCAGACAGACCCTTCAATATTCCAACGCAGGGTATTCCAGAATCGTATCAGTCTATGGGAATTATTAAGACCCCGGATGGAAAATTACTGCCACTCTACGGCAGACGATCTATTTCTAGCCGTGACCGCTATAACTATTATACTCGTACAGACACATATAACCCAATACCGATCCCGGTCTTAATGAAGGGCCGTGATTGTCAAGACCAGGTCGGCTGCCCCGAGTTGTTTAACGGCGATAATGTTAAAATGTCAGCAACCAATGAAACGGGTGAGGTGACAATTTATCGTGTCAGGGATATTGTCCGTTAAGTAAAACCCCAAATTAGATTAAGAAATGTCACTACAACAATGTGGGGCAACTGCTACTACAGGATTTCCATTGAGCCTAAATCGCAATATTTTTGATGCAGGATGGGGTGTTGATGAATCTACACGGAAAAGAATGGTATCGCCCACCGATTTCAATATAAATTGGGGTGTATCTAATCCGGCTATGCGGATTAGTACATTAATTGATGGCGAACAGTTTCAAATAAACTTACCAGGGGATTATGCAAGTGCTACAACCATCACATATGATAGTGGCAGAGGGAGTGATTTATTAACATATACCGCGTTACCCGTTTTATCAATTACAAGGATCCGGCACAGCACATTAGTCAAAAATGATGATGAGCCAACACAGGAAGCAATATTCCCATTTATAATTGACACATCTAAAAAACAAAATAATCCCACATCACCTGATATTATCCTCTTGTGTCGCCCACTCGTTCTTAGTACGGGCAAGTCATCTTCATCATTTTGGACAGCTGTAAATAATTCGGCAAAAGCGGCTGCCGGTCGTAATGAACGAACTGGAGAAGTGAATTTGGCTTCTATTTACACCTATGGAGATGCGGATAAAACACTGCTGCCAATGATGACATATGAAACCTGTATTCCCACACGGTTTATAGGGGGGCCTACACAAAGGCTTGGCAGTGTTCTTATACGAGTTCATGTTGTATCAAATCCGCTTGTGATTTATTCTGAAGAAACGGGTACAGGACTGTGCAGGCGGGTTTCTAAATACATATTTCCAAGTGCCATAAAGCGGTTAATATCTTCAGATCTGCGCAGTACTGACCTACAATTCTCTACGGGTGTTGGCCCTGGTACTTCTGGCTACCAGTTTCCCACTAGTACAACAACAGGACAATATCAGCCTACAAACGGCCCTTCACCATTTACTACGTGGGATCAGGTTACAAGTAAACTAGCATATCTAATTCCAGAGGCTTTGCTAGGCAAATCGTTAGCAAGTATTGCAAATGCAAGTACCGCCCTTTCTACACCAAAAAGAAGTGGAGGGCGCAATTTTAAGTGTTATACAATTGATCCTCAAAAAGATATTGTGAATGGCCAAATTAATATAGATCCGACGACGGGGGAATCATTAAATCAACTACTGGATTATCAATCAGGCGGCGACCCGGCCTTGGCAGCGGCACTTGCTGGCCAGGCAGTAGGGGGTGCAGGAATTTTACCCGGTGACGTTGAATATGCATTATTTATAATAGTTACAACAATCTGCACAATTTCTATTGTTGCATATACATTTCATGTACTTACTCTTTTTTACGAGGGAGTAAAACCTGAGCGCTACGCGCATGTGTTTCTTCTTCTTGGAATGATAGGTGTATTCATTGGATTACAAATTGCATTTGCTCCGAAAAAGAAGATCCCAATCAAATGATTTGATTGTCCGGCTACACACCTTTTATAGTTCCTTTATCTAGGTTAGATGGGTTCGGCGATACCGTTTATAATATGGGTATTTTGTATTGGCGTGGCGGCCTTAATTATTGGAAAAGCCTTGGGGGATGATATTGTTAATGTACCTTTACCCATGTCTTTAACAGGGACAGATAAGAAAGAAGGGTTCGTTGATTTGGCCAGTATGTTTAGGGTTTCAACATGCCCAGGTGGCACAACTTCCTATATTTTGAGTAATGGTGATACGAACTGTTGCAGCGGAGACGTTGTAGGCAATAGGTGCAATGGTCGGGATGTCTGTAGTTTATCGCCTGATCCATACGATAAGAACCTTGATTCTTGTTCCGGTTTGTTAGCAAAAGAATGGGGAAAACGTTCTGCCCGATTTTGCCCTAAGTCAATGAGAAACTATTTTGGAAAAATGAACAGGGATGCAGGTAGCGCAGAGGGTTGCTCGGCCTCTTTTCCGACGTCCGATGGGTCTCAACCATCAGATCTAGGCCAGCCAAAATGTAAAATTTATTCCAATTACAATGACGATGTGTCTAAGCAAGATAGTTGTACTAATATAAAAGAAATGGATAATCTGGTATGCCCTACATCAAATGCAACAAAGTCTGTAATGAGTACTCGGGGTCCTTCAGGAAACATAACTCCCCTTATTTTAAAGTGTAATTATCTACCGCCAAATGGCAAATCAAATGGGTTGCCCGTTGATTGTATGGATGATGCTAGTGTTAGAAGGTATCTTTCGGTTGTACCGGTGCCTATACGAGAAGAATCTTTAATGAATAGTGTGATGTTCTGTAGGGCGAGCAAAGCATATTATATTGATGGAACACTATCAGCACCACCAGCACTGGATGTGCCTGGTTCTGCACAAAAAGCACCGGTGTGCCCGCCAGCACCTGTGTGCCCACCAGCAGCCGCGAGCCCACGGGGAGGTGATACATCTGTTTGTTTCAAGAATGGTGTTAAGGTGGGTCAGCGGATGCCCTCACTAACGGGTAACTTAAATGTCCCTGCGATAAAATTATCTGAATCAGAATGTAAATCAATGGGGGGTACCTTTCTTTCAATAGGGCATGACCTAGAATTATGTCTTCGGCCTGGATATTCTAAAGATGACTTTTCTAAGTCATATGGGAATATGATTAAAAAAATGGAAGACCTTATGAAAACAGGCAAGGACCAGAAAAATGCGATTGAAGAAGTATATCCAGAATTTTTAAGAAACTTAACATTAAATGGTTTATGCCTGGATGCCTGAACATCTGCAGATCAATACCCGATTCATAAAACACAGGAATCAAATTCCCTTGTTTTATGATCTATAAAAAACCAACTTACTCAGCCGACCCATCACGGTTTCCCTCGGCCAAGGCCTCCGCCTGCCGCATATCCTCTCCAAAGAGGCTCTGCGACTTTGATCCCAGGGTTTCGGTCGGCAACACGTGCTTCTCGTTGATAGACGGCCCCGCAGGTGAGAATTCATTCTCCTGATCCTCCTTCTGAGGGGTATAATCGGCGGTCTCATAGTCTTCAGACGCGTAACCACCGTGCTCCAGGCGTACAGTCGCTTCTGGGATTTCATAGGGGTTTAAGGGACCACGCTTTTTAGATGCTGCAGATAAGCCGGATATATCATTCTGATGATGTTGGATGTAGACCGCTAAGACTAACAAAAACACGGCCAGAGACAAATACTTATCCAGGTATATAGACCCTAGGATCAGAAAAAGAGCAGCAAAGCGCACCGGCAACGTATCAAGAGCGTGGCCAATGCCGTCTGAGATCTTACCAACAAATAAGAACCCAATTAAGAGTCCTATAAGCGCCGCGATTTGTACTTTGTCTATATTCAGGGCCATCTATCTACCTAATTAGCGCTCTTTAAAAATTGACTCTTCGCCATCTTACCACCCTCTGTAATCAATAGAATGACGAGTGTACTTACTACCCACGGATATGCTGTTCTCAAGAGCGACATCTCAAAGGATCTAGAGGCGAAAATCCGAAAGGAGTTAACAGTGAAACCCAAGACTCAGCAATCCCGGTATGCCGCCATGGCGGATACTGAGTTTCCGGTCTTTCTAGAATCTGCAACCCGGCTCTATCTCCCCCGAGTCTGGGCGAAAGATACTTTGGGCCCGGCGGCATCTTCCGTAATGTCCGATGGCGCCCCTCTTCCAGAGAATCTCAAGTTCATCGGATCGCCGTACGAATACCAGGAACAAATTATCAGCAAATTCTTGGCCGCCGATGCAAACGGGCTAATCTGTGTCCCGTGTGGAAAGGGAAAGACTTTCATGGCGGTGGCCATCGCGTTTCGGCTGAGGCGGCGATTTATGGTTGTGGTGGACAAGGAGTTTCTCTTGGATCAGTGGGCCGGAGAGATGCGGAACTTAATTCCGGGGATCAGGATTGGCCGGTTTCAGGCGAATAAGGCCGAAGTGGATCCCGCGGAATTTGATTGCACGATTTGTATGATTCAAACAATTGTTCAGCGGCAGATTCCGGAATCTGTTCTACGCTCCTACGCCTTCACCATCTTTGATGAATGCCACCATCTCGGGGCCAAACATTTCAGCAAGGTCCTGAGCAAGTTACAGACGAAACATATGCTGGGTCTGAGCGCGACCCCTACACGGGAAGATGGTCTCACCAAAGTCTTTGAGTGGCATCTGGGAAAGCCGGTGTACTGGGAGAAGCGTCGGGAGGCCGATGAGACCGTGAGTGTGGAGATCATGCGATTCTCCTGCGAGGACCCTGACTACGCGACCGTGCCGACCAATTTCCGGGGCGAGGTGGAATATACCAAACTCCTATCACAGGTCGTAGCATGTAATAAACGAAATCAATATATTGCCAACAAACTAAAAGATCTGATAAAAGAGCCGACCCGGCGTATTCTTGTATTGAGTGGGCGTGTGAATCATCTTGAAGAATTGGAATTATTGTTGAAACCCACCGGCTGTGTTATGGGCTATTATATTGGGGGTATGAAGGCTGCTGTACGCGATTTGGCTGCAGAAAAGGCGCAAATTCTGTGGGCGACATATTCCATGGCTAGCGAAGCTATGAATATCAAGACACTTAATACGGTTTTATTGGCGAGTCCGCGCAAAAATGTGGAACAAAGCACGGGCCGCGTATTGAGGCAACGACCGGAAGAGAGGTCGGTGGCGCCGATCATTATAGATGTAATTGACCCTCATTCAGCATTCAATGGACAGACTCGTCAGCGTATTGCCTATTATAGGAAATGCGGCTACAAGATCAATGATGGTCAATCGGATGATTCAGATACGGAGGTGGTAGAAACCTTGGCTCAGAAGTGTAAGCGGGTTGACGGCAAACAGGTTGGTCGCAAACAGGTTGATTGCGAAATTGTAGATGACGATTAATCTATAAATAAGTAGAATGTCTCAGAATCCGATTCTGAAGGCCGGGTCGGCCTCAGATGTCATACGCAGGAATAAGGGTCGGGTGGAATACGGCAACATTCTTGGTCAGCAGATGGCTGTAGAAGCCGGTATTCTGCCAAGTGTTACTCTCCAAAAAGGTGGTGGAGGATCGGCCGCTTCTAGAGTGACATCTATTATTGGAGCATCCGTGGTTACGGCGGCTGAGCGTACTACGGCAGTTACAAATCTAGTGTCCAATATTTCTATTAATGCTACTACGGCTGTAAAACTTTCAGCGGCTGCTAGTGGCAAGTTTGGAATTACGAATGTTCCCGGTACGGCGACTACAGCAGCCGCTGCTGCCGCTGCTCCAGTTGATTTATTTAGCGCTACAGGTACTTACACTACATCTCTTGCAAATGGTCGTAAATACTATAGATTCACAGGAAATGGAACCGTTGTTGTTGGTGCAGCAGCAGCCACTGTTGAATACTTTGCAGTAGGTGGTGGAGGTGGTGGCGGTGGTGGCTCGGGAGATATCGGTGGTGGTGGTGGTGCGGGTGGTTTACAAACAAATTCATCAACATATGCTACTGCATCTCAACTTGCATCTATATCTGCATTGGCTGCTGGAGCCACATATACAGTTACTATTGGGAATGGAGGGCAGTTCGTATCAGGTAGTGATACTCCTGGTATGCCATATATTGCTGGTACGACGGGACAAAATACCACTTTTACAGGTACTGGTGTAAGCATTTCAGCCGCTGGTGGTGGTGGTGGAAAAGGGACCGGTGGTGGCGGGGCTCAGAATGCAAAAGGTGGTGGATCTGGTGGTGGTGGCTGGCCTCAAGACGGTTTATCATTTCTTGGTATAGGAACTCAAGGATTTAATGGTTTCAATAGTGGTACGCCTGGTGGTGGTGGTGGTGGCGGTATAGGAGCTTCTGCAACAAGTGTTACTACTGGGGGGGTAGGCTTAACTTATCCCACGGGTGGATTAACATATGGTGCTGGTGGTGCTGGTGGTGGTGGTACTACTGCGTCCGCCAACACTGGCAATGGTGGTGGTGGCGCTAATGCACAACCCGCCACAGCTGGAAGTGGTGGCTCAGGCATTTTCATCATCTCCTACCCATTTTAGAGATTGCCCACACTTCATAATCATAAAATCCGTCACAGAGATGTGCTGGATTTTATGATTTTACAAAAAATTACTTAACGCCTATTTACCCTACGCGCCCTGCGCGTAGCCCGCCCTTTTTTATTGCGGTACCTGCGCTTTCTTCCACCAGTCTGTGTGCAGGCCTTGCTCCACATCTGGCCATTCAGGGGCTGGTTCAGAAGTACCGGCGCACCCGTAGAACCAGTCCACTGGCTCGGGGCCGTAGTGTAGCGTGCAGTGTGCTCCTCCAGAATCGGTGTAGCAGACGCAGCAATGCTGCCACCGCCGACACCGACCGCCGCCCCGCCGGACTGTTTAATAAAACCCGTGTTCATCGGATTTACGTGGTTCGGGTTGCAGTGAGAGGTGTCGCGGTCAATCTGGGCAAATCCCGCGATATTTGAGGCCAAGTTATTTGTATACGCACCACCCTTCATTACTCCACCATAAGGCAACCCGCCAGCCATGGAAAAAGGGATTTGCCCGGGACGCGCTGCACTTAGGCAGGCATCGTACTTCTGGTTCACCATTTCGGGGCTAGCACCGCCGGGTAAGAGTGGGCCACCAACCGTCCAGCCAGCGCCCGCACCACCACCTGACTGCTTCTTATTACGGCGGTTCTTGTTCTTCCGATTGCGATTGCGACTCTTTCTACAGGTAGGCATCCCTTCTACTTCTAGACCTTGGAAATAGTTACGCCATACTCCCTTCTGGGTGACCCAGTGTAGCGTGTATCTATAAAGTATTTCAGAGTGGGAAGGAGTAGCGGCTTTACAAGAATAGCAGCACAGTAGCTACGCTTATTCAAAACATGCTGACAGCGACTTACGCGCGCAGCAATTGGCTCTACCGATTCAATATAAATCATGTAATCCTCATGGCCCTCGTCAAGGCCGGGGGATTCGCAGCGCACCCACGTCAATAGGAAGTCGTACAGCCGTGGTAGATATTGGTTAAGATATGCCAACTCGGCCGGCAGATTCTGAATCGGCGCCGTCAGAATATCAAGAGGCAGCCGCCCCCAGTAATCTTCCAGATTAGTCGCATCATAGTTCCAAGTAAGGGAGAACAGGGGTGAGCGTCCGCGCTGCTCTTTCATAAAACGTTCCTGCCTGGAACGGAGGCCATCATAATAGGAATGCTTGAGGTCGGGAGAACTCCACGTTTCCGCGGCAGTCAAACGGTTATCTTTTGCTTCCTGGATGAGTTCCTGCGTCCAAAGACGCCGGCTAGCCGATTCAAGGTTAAGTACAGGCGCAAAGAGTTCCAGAAGATCCAGGTACTCTTCTGTGGGCATTCGCAGAGAATTAAGTCCCTCCAAGTGGTAGGCCATGCCACCTGAGACCAAGAGATCAGAATAGGCCTGTAGGGGAATGGAGGGCGTATTGCCGTGGTAGTCTGAGTCAATCACGGAGAATTTCCCTTTGAAATGGTCGACAAATCGGTCCATCTGATCTTGGTCATGCACATCAATCAGGCACAAATAGAAGTGATTGCCATTCGGCAGGGAATTCAAGTAGTTGATATTATCCTCTAAGCCTGAGCCACCGGTAAATCCGTAGCAGAGATACACGTCGTAGCCGGGTAGTCGCTGGATGTCTGAGACACCATCATGAACTACATCGCCGGCCCAGAGCATGAGTCGCAGGCCGCCGCTCTGGATTTCAGGCAATTCTGCGGAAGGATTCTTGAAATTGAGCACTGGCATTTTACTTTGGTACTGGTGTTTTTCAGGCACACTACTTCAATTTTTACCGCCGATCAATAAAAAATCATAAGTCTCAATCACCCTCCTCCAGAAATGCGGGCGGCGCACGGCGTGTATAGACCGTCAAATTCCTGTCCTTCTTGGAGCCCTTGTAGTAGGCAATATAGGACGCAACGGGGTCTCCAGGGACCTTGTAAATATCATCCATGGCTACGGCGAACCCCTTGCGCTCGGTGAGCGGAATACCAGGGGGCGGATTCACTTTTAGCCACAAGGCTTGCTCCTTGCAACTATGCACCTTGCCGGGCCACCTGTACTCGTACTCGTCGGCAATCGCCAGAGCAAGTTCCACGGTCCACATGTAATTGCCGAGACACTCGCGCACCCAAATGGTGCAGGGGTGATGAAGATGAACCGGGCGATAACCAGGCTCATCTGCATTTTTACGCTTCGGCGCCGACTCCATGATGTGGGCCGGCACGGGAAGAGCCTTGTGGGCCTTCGCAATCTTTATGGCCGCCCTCTCCTGCAGAAGTGCAGGGTAGACCGCGGTCCAGTGGGCGCTATAGAGCATCTGGCATGCTTCGAGAATCATTTTGACCACGTGCTTATCGCCGTGGGCCTCTGCGGCTAGCTTGGGTAACAAGTTCAGTACAAAGATGTTCATTTGGGTTAGTGGTTGTTGTACAGCAACAACAAATCACAAGTTCAATTTTTTTCCAACATTTTTCGGAATATTGCTCTCACCTGCTTGTTGTAATTTACAATCTGGATCGGCTTCATCTTAGGAGACATTTTTCTAGACAAGTCGCCTGATCGGTATTTATTATACAAATATGTGGCCAGGCGTTCCATGATGAGTCGCGGCTTCTTTTCAAAATGGAATGGCCAGCATGTCACTGTGGCAAACCCGAATACTTCATAGAGTTTCAGATACAATGCTGGTGTAACCTGCGCGCTATAACCCTTCATAATGGATGCCGCGCAAAACTCCTTCCACGCCCCATTCTCACGCGGATCTGGTATAGGGCAAAGAAGACTGTGTTGGCAGACGAGTACCAGGAAATTTATTAGATGTTCCAGATGTTCTTCGGGAAACCAGTCCAAGATACGGAATTCAATCCCGTGATTCTTGAATTTATTGTAATTGAAATCGTAGCCGATGGTATCGGGTGGCGCATAGGGGGACTGTTTATGCATATCTGTAAAATACGTTTCACCAGTCTTATGATTGAATGTATCCAACAGTTTCCCTTTTTCCATTGCGACTGTATCATAGGTACCGAGACCAATATACCGACTAAATGCTAAGCGCTGGGAGCCTTGCGCATATTCTGGATTTAAGACATGCAGAATATCTGGCGAACCGTACAAACAAATTATGAGTGGCTCAATCCACTGTATGGCCCGAATGGCATTCGCGTGCTGTGCCTTGAATTGCTCTTGATTCTGTATATTGCCTGAGGAATCTAGCTTTGTTGGAAGCGTTATATTAATGTGATATGTGGCATTGTTACACACGGCAATATTTGATAGGTTAGACAGAAACCTAGCGAATCCGTAATTATGATCAGGGTAGGTCAAGGTCTTTTTAAAAACGGTGAGCTTTGATACAAGTCGCTTATTCATTTCATCCAAAAACTGTTTTTTGATATCTCGGAGTTCTTTGACCGTGGCCGACACAGTAGCCTTGTAAAAGTGGAAGGTGGTGAATTCAAATGTGTCTCCATCATATATCATATTTTTATCCATGAGTGTATTGAATACGGGGCTCGTGCGCCGTAAGAATTGATCAACAGTTTCACCGCTAAACCGAATGTTGTTTTTGGGTGTAGCACTGTAGGTCGTAAGATGTTCTCCTAGCAAATCGGCGTAGCGGAAAAAATAACTGTTAATATATGTCGGGACGTAGATCCGATTTGGCAGGGCTTCCATGGCCACCGAAAGGGCTTTGGACTTGAAATTCTTCCAGTAATTTACAGAGTACCGCTCGGGCTTATGATTGAGTATTATAAATGATTTGGGTACTTGCTCCTTTTCTTGGAATGCGATATAGGATTCATTTTCAATGCCTAGGCCCCAGAATTCTTCTTCTGCGGGCTTTTCCTGGAAATGCTGCTTGTAGAATTCCACGTATTTTTGGTGTTTCTCAAAGGACTGTTTGTCCATCTATATTGTGTGTGAACTAAATAACACTCGTAACTACGTAGGACTCAAAATCCGCATTCCATTCCGCCATTACTTTTAAAGGCTGGCCGATAGAAACTAGGTGCTGCAGCCGCTGGCTGACAGATAGAGTCTGAATAGAGGCGCGACCCACTATTTTGTTAGAGACATCCTTCAGATCATAGACGTCGGGCTTACCATCAATCGGTACACATGTGAATTCTCTGGGCCCACCTTCCGCGACCATGGGAACAGAATCCACTTTTATAATGGGTAGGACCCGTATAAGACGGAACTGGGCCGGCTCAGGCATAAGACAGAGGTAGCCGCCGTTCAACTTCTCGGCCGCGGCCCTTACTGATTCTAGCGCGTAGATATCTGCCAGGCGCACGTCCCAATTCAACTGAAATTGCTTGTCCTGGTACCAAATGGTGTCTATGAATCGCTGAAGTTTGGAAAACCGCTCCTTAAAGGGCTTGGATGACCGAATCTGCTCGCCATCACAGACAATGCAGTCCTCCAGCTGTATGAGCCCCTCAGCCTCATACATGCTTATGGAGAATATCCATGTACCGAGCAAGGCGTCGCGATCTAGGCGCATGGGCAAAACATGTGGAGTATCCGGCTGGGTTTCATCAATGATAACAGGGCGCTGCTCTCTGCCTATAAGCAGAAGTCCCTGCTTTCCTCTGTAAGGCCTGACGAAACTCACATATTTGTTGGCCTTGATGCGCGGATCATCGCGCTCGGCTTTATAGGAAACGGCTGGGGCTCGCAGAATATCAGGGTAAGAATCTGGTATTCTGCCAATCCATAAACGCTCATGTTTGGATGGGTTATTGAGTCGGGGGTTGGTATTGTCCATGAAGGTCTTAGATGACCGGGGATGCATCCCTTGTTTAGACATTCTACTTTAGAGTTGTGTTAACTTGTTTAGACCTTGGTGTCTCGGCCGTCTTAGCAGGGACCTCAGTCTCAGTTACCGTGGCCCACATCTTATCTTGCGATTCGCGCTCTTTTGCCATGGCCGCCATTCTCGCTTGGAGTTCCTTTGATGCTTCCGTATTTATGGGTCTCTCGCAGGTTGTACCTCGCCCCCAGCGATTTACTGCACAACTGCTCATTTCTACTCTGAAATATTTAAATTAATTTCAAGTAATATAATAGGATATAAAAGTGATGGCAGCATTATCACCACGCCCATTAAATATTGACGCGGGCGCCGCGGCACCGGGTTATAAATGGGTAGCAATACAGCCATTACAGTGGAGTTTGTCACCCGCATTTCCGGGTCAGAAGGCAGGTTCCTCAACACCAGATGGTCGCCCCGTATATATGATGCTAGAAATGGTCCCTAAAAGCACCCATTCACCTGCCTCACCTGCACCTGCCGCAGCGGGCATCCCTAATGGCGGCAATGCGATGCGAGACCGCCTCCTTGCACTGCAGATGCGCATGAAAGCGGGACGGAAGGACAACCATAGGGAGGTCATGCCTGGATCACCTGCAAAGCAATTTATTTCACCTATACTGCAATCTCCTTCTCCATCACCTGCAAAGCAATTTGTTTCACCTATACTGCGATCTCCTTCTCCATCACCTCCACAGCGCTTCATTTCACCTATTTTGCGATCACCTTCACCTGCAGCACCCCCTAGCCGTCCATCCAGTCCAAAGTTAAAAGGTTCGCCGGGTAAAAATATAAGACTCCCACCTGGATGGTCTGAAAAGGTCTCAATGTCACATCGCCCAGGCTTTGTATATTACGAACATATAGACGGTAGGCATCAATGGACACCTCCTTGGGTCTTAGAAAGGCTCCCAGATGGTTGGCAAGATGAAATTGAGATGGATGGTAAAATTTTTTATATGGAAACGTCTACAGGTAGAGTTCAAAGAAATATTCCAAAAGATGATACATCTATATATACAGGAATTTCATCTGTATTAACATCAGATGACTACATTCCTGATAGGTTCGCGCATGGAAATCCTAGACACATATATAATGGTATGGAGTTTCCTCAGCTACGCGGAGACATGTCATTTATTAATGAATCTATAAAAGTGTTTAATACTGACGGAGGTAAAAGATTTAGTGGGTCCTTTGGAAAAGCCGGAAGAATTAAGGTAAGGGGTACATATTATTTTACGAAAAGTATTATAAATACATTTCCTAATAAAAGAATGTTTGATTATGAATTACAATCTATTTTAAATGAAGTTAATATAGCATTTGACGCAACTAGCAAAATACCAGATTACGTTTCTAATATACACGGCTCATTTATTGATATTAATCCAGAGCAGTTGTCAATTAGTGCATATTTAATATTTGAGGGGCCCGATGGTATGAGTTTGACTGACTATATAAAAAATTACAATCCAAACGATCCTAGAAATTTAGATTTATATAAAAAGATATTTTGTATGATAAAGAAAACACAGGTTGCATTTAATAGTATAGGATATGTTCACCGTGATTTGAAACCCGATAATATATACGTAAATCTAAGACCTCTAAAATTCAAATTAATTGACTTTGGAATGGCAATTAAAAAAAATACAATTGCATTAGGCGGGGGATCTCCAATTTTTATGCCAAAACACGCGTTTGACGCATTCAGCAGGGGTCTGGCAATTCCACAAACAGAAAGCCTAAATTCACATAGTATAAATAAAATCTGGGAACTAGGTCCTATATACGATCCTAAGAAAAAAGAGACTATTTGGCTCGGCTTTAATCAAAAAGGGGCACCACCCGACTGTAGCGCTATGGGTGGCGGAAAAAGACGTAGAAAAGTCACTCAGTATAAAAGAAATAATAAAAATAGGCACACTCGCAAACAACGCGCAGCCAAGCCCTGAAACTAAGCAATCCACACTAATTAATTCTTCCGAAAGAATAAGATATAATTCATAGGCCCGAAATGCGGCTTGGCCTTTTCGGGAAGTTGTCCGACACTCTCGTCGTCGTAAATATTCCACTCACCCGTCGTGGGACTCTTAACCTGTGCATTATAGTGGCCACCCCCTGCCGAGCCGTGGTGATTTACAATAGACTGGAGCCCGTAGTCGGCAAGACGGCTCTTTTCGGGACTTTCCTCAGCAAACCAATCCGTGAACTTTAGCGCGACATCCGTGGTAAAGTTTGCGTTGCATTTAGACCCATTCGGATTGAAGCGCTTCAGTACTACGATGAAGTTCTGAGGCAGCTTCCAAAACTTCCTATAAATAACGCCAGGGTGCCGCTTGGGCCTCGGTGTCTCAGAGCCTTTCGGCGGCTCCGGCGAACACTTATCACATGAATACTCATCAATCGGTTCGCCCTGGAATTGGTGATTCATACATTCAATAAGGCTGCCTGCCTTATTATCTGGGAACTCAACTACCAGCTCGCTGAATGGCTCATACCGGCAACTCTTGTTTTGGCAACCCTGGCACACCACGGTCACCTGCATCAAACCCCAGAAATAGTCCACAATCGGCGAATAATTGGGCGCCACCTTCTCCTTCCACGCCGTCAAAGCTCCAAACACAGGCGAATCATCGGGTGCCAGTACATTAAGCTTAAGGGGGCGCTTCATACCCTCATGAAGCTGATCAATGATGAAGACCAGTGCTTCGTGGCTATCGTGCTGCATAGGGGCGATCATATGGTCAAACATGGTGCCTTCCAAAGCCTTGCGAAAGAAGTG
>Ga0114975_10000166_pt1 | contig 48723 bp, 68 predicted proteins | sample S_130626_EF_Meta_FD_87031 | JGI IMG/M metagenome (GOLD analysis project Ga0114975, IMG submission 87031) | Freshwater microbial communities from Lake Simoncouche, Canada to study carbon cycling - S_130626_EF_MetaG | ecosystem: Environmental > Aquatic > Freshwater > Lake | place: Lake...
AATTGCTGTAAAAACTGAAGCTCACATTGATGCAATCGTTGCCAGCGCAGCCGATGGTGCATCAGTAGCAGTTGAAGAAGTAGTTGCACTATCTCCTAGTGCCGAAGTTCCAGCAGCCGCTGACATTGTCGCTGACGTTGTCAAAGCACAAGTTGAGGCAGCTCCGGTTGCCAATGAAGAAATTGCTGATATTGTTGCCGCCGCTGTCATGGCAGTTGTTGCCGCAGAGCCAGAAGTTGTTATGGATCCAGTTGCAATTACAGCCGCTATCATGGAAGCAGTTGCCGACATGCCAGCTCCAGCTCCGGAAATGGCTTCAGAAGTTGCCGCCGCAGTTGCTGATGTTATTGCCGCCGCAACAGGTGTTGAGCAAGTTGCCACTGAAGTAGTTCTACAAGTTGCCGAAGCAGTTGCTACTCCAGCTGATCCAGCACTAGACGCTATCGAAGCTCGTTTAAACGTTGCTGAAGCCAAAGTGGACAGCCTATTGGGGAAGTAATAACTACCGTCCGTAAATGGATGGATAAATTGTTTAAATCGGACACAAAATAGGGTGTCGCTGGAACCCGTAATCAGCATTAACCCGCTTCGGCGGGTTTTCTTTTGGCTAAAATATCTGATATATCGTCTCAAAGTTGTGCGCACACGCACAAGTTTTGTTTGCCAAAATGTGTATAATTGTAGGATCATATGATTAAAAAGGAAAATTATGACAACTAAAATTACAATCAAAGATAAGCCGGTCAACACCACTTACCAAAATATCACAGGTTTAACAGGTGGCACAGGCGACGGCGCAACATTTGATGTGACAAAAACCAACGGATCATACTCTGTTGTCCTAGATGAACTTGCCGCCAGCGCAGGACATGGATATGCCGCAGGTGATACTATAACCCTAGCAGGCACAGCCCTAGGCGGTACAGTAGCCAATAACTTGATCGTCACAGTGGCCACTGTCGGTGCTTTAGGCAAGATTGCTACATTTGGTGTAGTAGGTACGGGACGCATTGGCGACGGTACTGTTGATGTTCAAATTGATGTCACAGGTACTGCAGGTGTTGATACCTACACAGTAGGCGGTGTTAGCACAGAGTACACAACAACTAAACACACAGGCGACGTCACATTGGCTAGTACATTAGTTTCTAATCTAGAAATTAAACTTGCTGACCACGAGCGTGTGGTGTTTACAGACAAAGCCGTTGCCTATGATGCCGCAGGTCGTGCAGGCGATGTATATGCGTTGTTAGCAGCCGCATTAGGTGTCTCAGATGTCACTAAAGCCTATACAGGTATTGGTATTGCTCTTGCAGATGCAGGTTGGACAAACAAACAATTAGCAACAGCATTGTTGGCTACAGATACTTACAAAGCAGATGCAGGTGGTGTTAGCGATGAAACATTTATCAAGCATGTTTACAAAAACGTTATGGGAACAAATGCCTCATTGGCAGAAGTGACCTCTTTAACAAATTGGATGACTGCTAATAAGTACACACAAGCCGATGTATTGGTCACTGCTAGTGAATTGGCTAGTTTTGAAACTGCTATTGGTTTGGTAGGTCTAGCTACCACAGGTATTGAATACACACCAGTTATAGTTTAATATCTAATACATAAAAAGCACCTTCGGGTGCTTTTTTTTATGAATTGCAAAATTATTATCTATAAATATAACTTATGACAACTCTAAGATTCAATTTACAAGACGATAATATATTAGGCATTAAAGAACGATGGAACGACGAATTCTTTGTTTTTTGGTTATTAGGAAATCAATGTACCTACAGTTGTAGTTATTGTCCGTCACTGTTTCATTCAGGATCATACAAGTACCAACCCACTGAACTAATTCAAAAAGTATTAAAATCTTTACCAAAGTCACATGTTATGTTCAGTGGTGGGGAAGCAACATTTCATCCAGATTTTGAAAAAATTGTCCTAGAAAAACCTAACCATGTACAAATAAGTGTGATAAGCAATGCATCAAGACCAATAGTATTTTGGGAAAGAATAACAGAACATCTCAAAATAGTAGTATTAACCTATCATGCTGAATTTGCCAAATTAGATAGGTTTATGGAAACAGCAAAATTAATATACCTAACACATAAAAAGAGTGGCAAGATAAATTTAACCATGATTCCAGAAAAATGGGATCTCTGTGTCGATGTTTATAATAAATTAAAAGAAGCAGGACTTCCAGTTGTTCCAAAGCCATTAGTTGAAAATTTTGGATTTAGATCGGAAAAACTCATATCAACATATTCCAAGGAACATATTGAATGGATAACCGGCTCATCTAACAATAATGAGTATAAAACTATATCTGTGATAGGGAAAGATGGAAATGTACTATATAATACCAACCCATCGGAGCTGTTGATCACGGACCAGACTAATTTCAAAGGATGGAATTGTTGGACTAACACACGAGTATTAAACATAGATTTTAATGGTGATGTAAAAGATACCGCTTGTAAGCAACGAGAGCTATTAGGGAACATATCTACTGGATTTACCATTCCTACGGAGCCTAAGATATGCAGACAAGATTTCTGCTGGTGTCATTCTGATATAGTTCCTAAGAAAACTAAATTGTAATCTTATTATATATAAATATAATACTATGAAAAAACTATTCACATCCCTCATACTACTGTTTGCTTCAGTTGTCCACGCACAACTTCCAACGTCAACAGTACCACTACCTACAGATATTGCCGCAATTAAGAAAGCCAACGTTCTTGTTGTAGCGATGACCAAAAAAGATAATCCTCCGTTCTTCAGTGGTGAAGGCGATGATATCCGAGGTCTCGACGTTGAGATAGCTCGACGAATTGGTGTCCTATTAGGAGTACCTGTACAATTTAGACGCGATGCTGAAAGTTTTGCCGAAGTTGTAGAACAGGTTCGTGATAGCAGAGCAGATATTGCAGTTAGTAAACTATCTGTGACTGGTCCACGTTTACAAGTTGTTAGATTTAGCGATCCTTATATTAAGCTAAGACAAAGTTTAGTTGTTAATCGTTTATGGCTAAGTCAAAATAGCCAGGGCAGAGAAGTTTATCAAGTGATCAGAGAGTTTAATGGTAAGATTAGTTTTATACGCAACTCAAGTTATGATACATTCGCTCGTATTAACTTTCCTAACGCAACATTTGTTCCCGAAGATAAATGGGATGTGATTATTGACAAAGTCACTAAGGGTGAAATTGCTGCCGCTTATCGTGACGAATTTGAAATTAAGAAAATTAGTTTTGAAAAGCCAGAAGCCGCTATTAGCACTAAAACAATTACAATCTCCGACAGTGTGGACTATATTGCTGTAGCAGTAAATCCTAAATCAATTCAATTACTAAGCATTGTTAATTACGTGATTAAAAATGAATACGCAAACATTGACACTAAAAAGTTAATGGATCGCTACAAAGCTGAAAAGAAATAAGGACTTAACATGACAACAGCACATTTAAAAAGTTTCCTAGTTAGTCCTTGGACTATTCTTGGATCAATTATTGTAGGTATTCTCTGTGGCGTTTATGTCCCCGAGTTTAGCATAGGACTTGACAGTATTGGTAGTATCTATATCAGCTTGTTAAAAGTTGTAGTATTGCCATTCTTGTTGGCCACTATCTTAGTTGGTATCATTGGCCTGCTACAAAAAGAAGGTAGTCAAGAACTAATCCGCAAAATCATCATTGGCTTTGTGGGCAGTATGTTCTTGGCCGCAGTTATTGGTGTAGGTACTGTACTAGTCACTGGCACAGAAATGACGCCTGAAAAGAAAACACAACTTGGTGTACTGGTCAACAACAAAGACAGTGGTACAGATTTGAACATCACGCTCAAAGAACCAATGCCAACTGCACCTCCAGTTAGTGCAGGCAAAATGGCAGAGAAGTTTATTCCAGAAAACATTTTCAACACACTGAACAATGGTGAAAGTTTGAAGATTGTTATCTTCTGTTTGATCTTTGGTGTGGCACTGGGACACTTAAAAACAGAAGGCCAAAGGATGTTGGTTGAAGTACTTAAGAGTGTTCAACAGGCCAGTATCAGTATTTTTAAATTCCTTAACTACTTCTTACCGATAGCATTATTAGCTATGATTTCATCGCAGGTTGGTAAAGTTGGCGTGGGTATTTTTATGACCATGTTTGACTTTGTGTTCCAACAGGCCATCGGTGGCTTCTTAGTTATTGCCGCAGGTACTGCTGTTATTTGGATGCGTAGTGGATTAAGTCTTAGCACAGTTATTCGTGAAACTAAAGAAACATTAATTGTTGCTGTTAGTTCACGTAGTTCATTGGCCTGTATCCCTTACGCACAAGAAGCACTACATAAACTACATTTTGACAAAGGCGGTGTTGAACTAACTGTTCCACTAAGTTTCACTGTTAACCGTATTGGTAGTATTGTTTATTATGCTATTGCTACAGTATTCATTGCCAACATCTATGATGCTCCTCTAGGACTTACCGGTCTAGCAGTTGTATTATTTGGTAGTATTTTAGCAGGCCTAGCAAGTGCAGGTACAACAGGTATCTTAACAGTGGCCACTGTGGCAGTTGTTTGCGATCTGTTAAAACTGCCAAGCGAAGCAGTATTGGTATTGTTGATTGCGGTTGATCCATTAATGGATATGATTCGCACAGCAAGCCATGTACATGGGAATGTGGCGGTCACCGCATTTGTCTGCGACAAAGAGGTAGCTACTGGTGGACAAACTTAAAGATTTTCTTCTAAGTTTATTGACCTATATAGGCGAAAGTCCATTTCGCCTATTCACTGTTGTATTCCTATGCATACTAGGATTTGGCGGGTGGGTCATATACACAGAAAAGGATGCTTTTATGGCATCCTATCGTGCTCAACAAGCCATGCCCAAGATGAATGGCAAGTACGATGAAGCATTTAATTTCTTATTAAAGAACACTGATGCTGAGATGGTTGCTTTCTTAGAGGTTAATACTTTAATCAATACACGCAAAGTAGTGTACCTGTCCACTCGAGGTAGTGGCAGAGATAAAAGAAATGACGGGTTAGATGTTGGCCTGTTTTCTAAAAACTATGACAACAACAATGACGTTATCGGTTTAATGTCAGGTAAGATTCCTTGTAGCCCATACTTAAAACCACAAAGCCTTATTGGATTTGTCTATAAAGAATACGGAGTAAACTACATGTGCCGTATCAGTGTACCGGCGGAACCTGGCGTGTTTATTGGTCAGATTAGTGTAGGTTGGAAAGAACCGCCCACTGACGTAGAAGCCGCGCAGACTGCATTAATTATTGCTTCATCGTTATTGTTTAAAAAATAAATATTGGTATGTTTAAAGAACAACCACTGAAGCAAGACTGGGCACAGGACTTACCAAAATATTATTTTGATAATAGTCCCTGTAAAACACATTTTTTAAATGCACTAAGTATAACGTTCCCACATGGTGAACGTTTTTTTATTGATAGTGTTAAACATTATAAAGATAGAATAGATGATGCAGAACAGCAAGAAGCTATATCTACTTTTGTTAAACAAGAAAACTGGCATCGTTATGCCCACCAACAATATAATCTTTGGTTGACTAATCAAGGATTACCTGCTGAACATCTAGAAAATCTTGCGCTTAAGAGGATAGAGTACATTAAAACTAAAATCAGTCCTAGAGGTCAGTTAGCTAGCACAGTTAGTTTAGAACACATAACCGCTATATTTGCAGAACACATGTTAACTCATCCCGAACTGTTAAACAGTATGCACCCGCATTTTAAACAACTATGGACATGGCATGCTATAGAAGAAATAGAACATAAAAATGTTGCCATGGATACTATAAACGCCATCGGTGGTGGCAAGTTGCGTTTGAGTATGATGTTGACTACTTTGAATTTTGCGTGGGATATTACTAGAAATACAATAGTGTTATTAAAGGCAGACGGACAACTATGGAAATGGCAGACATTAAAAGATGCAGGTAGTTTGTTGTTCAACTTAAAAAATGGATTTGTAAGTAAATTGATTAGACCTTGGCTAGAATTCATGCGTCAAGGTTTTCATCCTAGTCAACACGACAATACTAGTTTATTATTACAGTATAGCAAGATATGAAACGTCTAGGAATACTCGGCGGAATGGGTCCGGCGGCCAGCGCCGAATTTATCAATAGACTCATACAACAAACTCCTGCTAAGTGTGACCAAGACCATATTCCATTTGTATTATGGAGCGACCCTACTGTTCCGGATCGTAGCACTAGCCTAATTAATCGAGACGATCAACCTTGGGAAAAACTTAAACGTGGAATACAAGGTTTAAAAAATGCAGAATGCGATCACATTGTTATTCCCTGTAATACCGCACACTTCTGGTATGAACGTATGGCAAATTTAGGCGTTCCAATAACACACATTGTAGGCAGTGTGGCAGAAGAATTAACAGCATTAAAAATATACAGTGGAACAATAGGCATAATAGGCACAAAGGCTACAATGCGTTTAGGCTTATATCAGCAATACCTGGGTAAATTGGGTTGGCATTGTATCACCCCCGAAGCACAGGAAATGGATACTCTAATACAACCAGCTATTGATTTGGTAAAAGCCGGTGATATGGTAGGTGCCCATGATCTATTGATAAAAGCCATAGACAAGTTAATACCTTGGGGTGTGTCTGCTGTGGTATTGGGATGTACAGAGATACCTTTGGCGATTAGAGAAACCCACCATAAAAATATTCCATTAATTAACAGCATAGACAGTTTGGTTAAGGCAACAATTAATAAATTTAATAATTGAAAAGGAATTAAAGTGATTAATTTTTTTCATTCCTACAAAAATATACCAAATTCAAATATAGAAGATAGATTTAAGGTCAACTTTAAACCGGTGTCTAGGCCAATCGGAACCTGGAAAGAAGAACTAGTACGTACAGCTCGTGCAATTAGGAATAGCACCAATAAACCTCTGTATCTATGTCTTAGTGGAGGTATTGATGGCGAGGTAATGGCTCGATCTTTTTTAGAAGCAGGTATTCCATTTACTGCAATAACATTGAGACATTTAGGTGGAACAAACGCACATGACATTGCCTTTGCAATACGATTTTGTAAAAATTATAATATAACACAACAAATTATAGATGTAGACCCTTATTCCTATTTTGAAAAATATGTAGATGAATATAGATCAGTAAACATTTTTAAATACCTACAATTATTTTTATTGGAAACTGTTGAAAATCTAGGAGGGTATGCAGTTATAGGTACTGGAGATCAAGTACTATACACTATTGACAACAAAATTCATATAAAATTTGATCCATGGTATCCGTTGCCTTTAGATTGGTGTACAAAAAATAACACAGAACATTGTTCTTTTTTTCATTTACACAATCCAGAATTAATGGCATCATATTTAAAAATTAATGTAATCGATTTATTATTAAAAAATCCTCATTATTTTGAAAGTCACCATTTTATGAGCATTGAAAAGATATTGGTATACAACGGTTTTTGGCCTGGAATGGAACGACGTTCGAAATCCAATGGATTCGAAAACATAGCACATTGGAGAACATCTGTGGAATCAAAATTAAAACAGAAATATCCAGATTTATTAGATCCATTATACATCAGCATAGACTCAATTAAAACACAATTGGGCATTTGATAATTTTGGATATTTTATTTGCCTAATGTGTCAACTAAATCTTGGGCTACCGCGTTATATATATGTAGGGATATAAATTTCTACATAACCTAAAAGGAAACTTTATCATGAAAACTATCGCAACTTTGATCGCCACATTGGCTTTGACCGCAACCGCTTTCGCCGCTGAACCAGCTAAGAAAGAAGAAAAGAAAGTGGAAGCTAAACCAGCCGCCACAGCACCTGCCGCGCCAGCGACAGCAACGCCTGCCAAAAGTGAGCCTGCTAAGAAAGACGCACCTAAAGCAGACACAAAAGCCGCAACACCAGCCGCGAAGTAATCTAGACGATGATGACTTCGAAATCAACGACGAAGTCACATTTGGGCGTAATCGGAGAGCTTTAGAATTTGGTAAAGTAGTACACGATACCGATGAAGATCTTTCCGATTATGTCAAAGACAGATTAGCATTTGCTAGACAACTAGCATTGGCAAAACACAGAGAAGTCCATGGTTAAAAGTCATGGACTTTTTCTTTGGTAAAATCAATAGTTGACAATACAAAGAAACTATTGTATAATACTAACTCATATACACACAAAGGGGAAAGTAAAATGTCAGCAGAATTAACTCTAACAGCATTGAAAGCACATTGTCGCAAGGATTCAGGCGATGAGCAAATGTGGACAAACAAAGGTACTACCTATCATTGGAATCGTGGTAAAGATACTGCCCACGGCATGATCAACGGTGTTGTTCGTAAATTGGCAGGTATTGATGCCAGTGGACATCAAATTTGGGTAGTAGCTGGGTCTATTAAAATCAGCGCCGATGGTACTGTTATTCGATTCACAGGTATGCCAAAGAAAACTCAAAAGTTATTTGAAGGCGTGGCTTCGATTACAGCCACTGCCGAAGTTAAAACATTAGAAACTGTTTAATCGTATGTCCATGCACATGGAAGGTCCATGGCTCAGTACCACCGGCAAGAAAAGAGGCAAGGTAAAATTTGCTTCAGCAGACGCCAAGCAAAAGGCCGAACAATTGGACAAAGACTGGAAAGAGCTCCAGGCCAAATGGGGAGTAGAGGCAGAAGAACGTAAGCGTAAGCGAGCAATGTCTGCAGAAACTTTAGACTATAAACTATCGGCACCAGTGGGCAGAGAAACTCGACTAATATCTAGCCGAGATACAGGACATTCAGGTGCTGTTTGTACTAAAGGTATTCCGCAATACACAGGAACAAAAATCCTAGGTATTGGTACCATGCACAAGTCTAATGCTGTGCCGATTTTTAGTGATGAGGAAGCTATCGAGATTAGTAAAATGCGGCGATAATTAGTAATAAATATTCTTATGAAAACAACATTAAACGAACGCATCATTGCTTATTTGGCATTAATAAGCGGACTGGCAATTTCAGCAGTGGCCGTTTATTACAGTGTAGTAGGATTAACTAGTATCTTTGCGGCCGCCACTATTCCTATTGTTATAATGGGGATAACTTTAGAAATTTCTAAACTGATTGCCACGGTATGGGTTAAACAAAATTGGGACACTGCGCCTAGGGCTATCAAGGCATACTTAGTTTCAGCCATAGTTGTATTAATGTTGATCACTAGCATGGGTATCTTTGGATTCCTGAGCAAGGCCCATTTAGATCAAAGTTTAGTCAGTGGCGATGTGACTGCAAAAATTGCAGTCTACGATGAAAAAATTAAAACAGCAAAAGAGAACATTGATGCAAATCGCAAAGCACTCAAACAAATGGATGAGGCGGTGGACCAGGTTATGGGTCGAAGCACTGACGAAAAAGGCGCCGATAAAGCCGTGGCTATCCGTAGGAGCCAACAAAAGGAAAGAGGGCGTCTACTTGCTGAAATTGAAACCTACCAGAAAACGGTTAGTGGCCTTAATGAAGAAAGGGCTCCTATTGCCGCAGAGGTAAGAAAAGTTGAAGCAGAAGTAGGCCCAATCAAATATATTGCGGCTTTCTTTTATGACAGCACAGATCAAGCAATTTTAGAAAAAGCGGTGACCTGGGTTATTATGACCCTGATTGTAGTATTTGATCCGCTGGCAGTTATTTTGTTGCTGGCCAGTCAAATTAGTTTCCAAAAATTTAAAGAACAAGAAGATCCTAATGAATGTGAACTTCAAGAATCTGCAGATGCGTTTAATGAAGAATTTGCGGGGGGCAGTGACACAGTTGAAGAAAAATCTATTCTAGAAAGTCATCCGTACTTAACCAAACCCTTTAATCATTTTACAAACACTACACCTATAGTGCATAAACCCGAACAGGAACCTGCCTATGAAGCAGACGACGGGGCATTAACCAATGAACAGATCTCCCAGATTGTTGTCTTGGCACCTGTTCCTATTGAGGTTCGAGAAGAGAGTAGAACAGTCCGAACTAAAATATTTCCAGCTCCAGAACCTGTAATTCCTTATACTGTCTTAGATGAATATCACGATCCTGATTACCTAGAATCACCTAGCTTAGAAAATACTGCTACAGAAGTAAAGCCTGAACCAACAGTGAGCTTGCACACCAGCAATGACTATGTTGAGATAAACGGTCAGACGTATCATAAAAATGCTGTGCCCGCAGGACTACAATCTTATGTTCAAAATGAAGAACAAAAACAAAGTAATCTTTGGACCACTACAATCAGCCAAGAGCAATACCTGCAGGCCAGTCAAGAGAAGTTTGAACCATCAGATGACGCCACATCAGCTGATGTAAATGATAGACAGTCAAAGCCCTAATATGCTAGGTAAATTGACTCTAATCACCCCTCCGGATCTTTTTGAAAATTTTAATTTAAGTTTGTTGTTTGTTCATCTCAGCGATGAAGATCAGGACAAAGTCAGTAAATGGTTGCGAGATTCAAAGTTCAGTAAAGATGTTAACCTTTATGTTTATACCGGAGAACCTAACACTGACTGGCTGATGTATGCCGCATCTCTGTGTCCCCATAGATACATTGATTTAAATACAACAAATTACATAACACACTCACTATCTGGATACCTACTAGGTAAGTTTAATTTTTACTACAAAGTTGATGATCCAGAGCTAGCTGATGTCTACAGAAGAATTAATAATAATCGAATAGACACTATAGAAACCTTTTTGGAAAATGCGTTAAATGAAAAAACAAAATAGCACCCATCATGCCTGCGACTTCTGCGGCAAGAGTAAAGAGGATGTTGAAAAGTTAATTGTAGGAGACAACTCGTCTATCTGCAACGATTGCGTTGATCTATGCGTGACCATCCTCACAGATGAAAAAATTAAAAGTTTCCCCACAGAAAAACGCAGTCTAAATCCCACACAGTTAAAAGATTACCTTGATGAATATATCATTGGACAAGATGAGGCTAAGATTGCTCTTAGTGTGGCAGTTAGTCAACATTTTAAACGTATTAATAATATCTCTAAAGATATCAAGTTAGAAAAGACCAACGTATTGATGTTAGGACCTACTGGATGTGGCAAAACATTGTTGGCTAAAAAAATAGCAGAATACCTAGACTTACCTTTTGTTATCTGCGATGCCACAGGTATCACAGAAGCAGGCTATGTAGGCGACGATGTTGAAAGTATTTTAACTCGACTAATCAACGAAGCTGACGGTGACTTTGAACGTGCCAGCAGAGGCATTGTCTACATTGACGAGATTGATAAAATTTCACGTAAAGGTGAAAACATGTCAATCACTCGCGATGTCAGCGGCGAGGGTGTACAACAGGCCTTGCTCAAAATGATTGAAGGCACTGTCATGCGTATCCCCAGTACAGGTAAACGTAAGAATCCTAGCACAGATATGCAAGAAATGGACACCAGCGGTATCCTGTTTATCTGTGCTGGAGCATTTGTGGGCATTGAAAAGATTGTCAAACATCGACTAGAGCGAGGTAGCATTGGGTTTAATGCACCTATCACAGAAAAAAATGATAAAGAAGATGTGTTCCATTTAGTGGCTACCAAAGATTTGATCAAGTATGGATTCATCCCGGAATTTGTAGGACGTTTTGGATTAGTGATCAATGTTGAAGAATTAACCGTGGATCAATTAGTCACTGTATTAGAAGAACCTAAAAACAGCCTAGTCAAACAATACCAATTCTTATTTGAACTAGATGGCATAGATCTTGAATTTGAAAAGGATGCTCTTAGAACTATAGCAGAACAGGCCAAAGAGCTGAAAACCAATGCTCGCGGCCTTAAAAATATCATAGAAAAGACACTTTTACCCTATCAATTTGATGCTGTTAATCTTGTAGAACGAGGTTTATACAAGATCGTCGTAAATAAAGAAACGGTCTTGGGAAGTCCAGCCGAACTAATTTTTAATAAAAAAGCAAAGAATGAGCAAACCTAAAGAAACGGTACGGGGTCTTAAAGTTATTGTAGGCGACTTACCATTAACAGTCGCCCTTAGAAAATTCAAACAGCGTGTAGATGATTCTAACAAATTGGAGGAAATTCGTGCCCGAATGTTCTACGAAAAACCCACTACCGAGCGTAAACGTAAAAAGGGTGCGGCACAAGCACGTTGGCGTAAAAAACTCAGAGATCAAAGTTTACCAAAAAAGCTATTTTGAGTTGACATTTTAAAATTTCTTTGTTATAATAGTTTATGATCGGAAGTAAATGGTTGAAAACGATCTAAACATAGCTGAAATCAAAGTAGGCACAAAGGAAATAAAATGCCAGTAATGTCCCTTATGGCTCAACAAGCCAAACGCAACAAATCTAAGCCTTACAATAAAAAACAAGCGATTATTTCGTTTGTAAAAAAATTCAAACATGAGTTTGATATGAAGGACGATGGTATCGACCTTCGAGAAATGGCCCGCAACTATAATGATCTTCCAATTCCTGTAGAAGACATTCATCAGGCAATTATAACTGTACTAGGCCCACAGTACCACAACATTGCATTTGGACACGATCCCAGCGGCGGATCATATCTCGGCTATGCCAACGGCAATCGTCCAAAAGAATACTTTGACTACATTGATTGGAAAGATCTGTACCTTTGGACAATCTTTCAACGTGACGTGGCACCTAATCACGTAGAAAAGATCTATGTCGACTTCGATGAAAGTGCAGTTATTGTACCTTGTATCATTAAGATTACACTAAGCGGTAAAACAGTATATTGTGTATGGGACGGCCACCACACAATCCAAGTATGTCGCCTACGTGGCTATACCAAGTTCCAAGCATGGATCATTGACTTGGATCAATTTACCACTGCTGAAATCGAAGCCGCTGGGTTTGGCGATACAGACGATGAACGTATCCGCTTTGGTTGCTACATTGCTGGCACAAACATGCGTCGAATCAACGGCTTAAACAAGCGTCCTTTGGCTCCTTACGATGACTTCATGATTGGCTTGGAGACCCGCGATCCTAAGTTTGTGGCAATGAATAATATTCTTACACAATACAAATGTATGCCTAAGCGTCATGCAAGTTGTGACGGTGCATGGACACAGATTAAGTCAGGCATCGAGTGTTTTGACCTAGAGGGTTCGCAAGGCCCTAGCAACGGTGCGTTTTGGAGCCGAGCAATAGCCTTTCAACGTAATCATTGGAAGAAAGGACACCTTGTTCTAGAACTGTATCGCCCAATGGCATATTTGTATGCCTGGGCAAACGTCCAAGGATTCAGCTTGCCGGCTAGCTTTGATACAGAGCTTGCTAAAATGTTGAGTAAGAGATTCGGCGATGCTGAAGAAGTACAAGAAGGTATCAAGGAAAGCTACTGGACTGCTGTAAATAATAATGCTACTGTCGGCGAGCAACCACAACATGACAAGTTCCGTGTGCTTAATGGCATCATTAACTTTTACAAGCAATCAGGTGGAAAGGTTATGTTGCCTGCTCCTACTATTCAGTGGAAGGTATAATATGAACGGACAGAAATTGTTCTACATATTCAAGGACCCAATGGGTTCTTCGGATAGTAAAGTAGGTATCACAGGTAGTCCTGCTGTCCGCTTAGGCGTATATCAAAACAGCTACAGTAAGAAAAGTCATACTGCCTGTTTTGATGTTGTCTACATCGGGCCAGCCCGTGTTATCGGTAATCTAGAAAAGGCAGCCAAACAAGAGTTTAATTGGGACATTGATCGTGATGGCCGAGGACATTCAGAATGGATTAGCCAGACTTATACAACACTTGAGAAAGCAATTGACAATATCATTGACGGATATAAATTTAAAGTTAAGAAAGTTCCAAAAAGATTCTTACCACTAACTGTAGATAATTTAGAAAAATTCCTAGAAGAACAAAATGTCTAAAACAATTATTGTAGAATCTAAAAACGGTGCTGAAAACGTTCGACTAAGCCGCCTCAAGACCAGAGAGTCTAATCTTAACGAAGATAAAGAAGTTTGGAAAATTTTAGCCGCTACTCCTTGTAGTAAAATACTGCCTATCCAGATTGATAAAACAGGACGATTAGTCAACGATAGAAATTATGCCACAGCAATGAATGTGGGTAGCTCTATTTCTGAAAGGATCGTGGCCAAGTATGCAGATCAGTACAATATTAGTTCTATTGAAGAAGTCACTAGAGATATGATCAAAGATATGGCCTCTAAGTATCTATCTTGGCCCATTGAAGCACAACTCATAGTCTGCAGAGATCCTAGCCGGCAAAGTATTGATGAAGAAGTACAAAAGAAAACATTAGAAAAATATCTGCCAACGGCAACAGTCAACAAACCGACTAATGGTGAACTAACATTGTCCAACGGCGACATTGTTGATAAATCAAAAAGTACATCTACTGCTCGTAGTATTGATTTTGTTGTCAAAGACAGCGGCAATGAGTTTAATGTTTTTGCCAAATATTCCAAAACTGCCGGATCAGGGCAGATGCATCAATCAAACGAAAGCGAAGAGTTTATCCAAGAGGCTAAACAGTACATTGATAAACACGACGATGGAAAATATTTTATAGTTTTGGCAGATGGAAAAGAGGCCGAATCTCACATTAAAGACTTTAACAAGTTAGCCAAAGGATATCCAAATATCTTTGCCGGTAATTGCGAAGATGTCATTGACTTTATTCAAAATATCTAGTATAATACACTATGACTAAACATTTAATGGTAGACCTTGAGACTATGGCAGTCTCTCCGAGTGCTGTGGTCCTTTCACTGGGTGCAGTACATTTCAATCCCTATGGAAATGGATATGGAGATAAACTCTATTTCCGTATCAACATCGATGATCAAGATGCACTGGGCCGGGAGGTAGATCCAAATACCATCGAGTGGTGGAGCCGGCAAGATCCTGAAATCATGGAAGAAGCCTTTAGTCCAGACAATCGTATTAGTCTAGTAGACGCTATGGACCAGTTCCATAAATTTGCCTGGGGTTGTGATGCGTTTTGGAGTCATGGTGCTACCTTTGACCTAGTGATCATAGAAAACATTTATCGACAATTAGGTAAACCTTTACCGTGGAACTTTTGGCAACTGCGTGATACACGTACATTGTTTGACCTGGGCTACGACCCAGACATGCCACAGGGTAGCAAGCATGATGCATTGCAAGACGCCATTCGTCAAGCAGTGGGTGTACAAAACATTTATACTAAATTGAAAATTCGTCCTCGTTGATCTCCTATTATCCTAATAGGAAAATACAATGGAAACCCATAGATTTTTCAAGTAAATAATAGTATAATATAATTTTACAAGGAGACACACACATGTCAATTACAATTAAAAATCTTGAAAGTGCATTAGCTGGAGAAAGCCAGGCACATATCAAGTATCGCTATTTTGCTCGTATTGCTCGCGCTGAGGGTTTTGAAGATGTTGCCAAACACTTTGAACACACAGCAGATCAAGAACTGCTACACGCCTGGGGTCATTTGGAATTGCTCATCGGCAAACCCTCTACTAAAGAATGTTTGGAAAAAGCCATCGAAGGTGAAACATACGAGTTTACCACAATGTATCCAGATTTCAAACGTGCCGCAGAGATCGAAGGCAACACCAACGCCGCTCTAGAAGCAATTCACCAAATTGAAGAAAGCAAAGAACACGCTGAACAATTTGCGGCTGTATTAGCCAAAGCAGAAAAACGTTTTGCCGCACTACAAAAAGTAGAGCAACGTCATGCTCAAGCATATCAACAAGTATTGGAGAATCTATAATGGATCATGTATGTGTAATTTGTGGACATGTCCACGATGAAGAACTAGAAGGTGTATGGGATGATCTACCTGAAGATTTTCCCTGCCCAGAATGTGGCGGATTTAAGGCTGACTACGAAGCAATTTAAGTTTTTACTTAAACCAACCAAGCCGCTCTCCAGCGGCTTTTCTACGATCAGATTCTTCTTTACTACCCGGTAAGCGACTTGCCCAAAGTATAATCAGTGCAAAGAAAATGCCCATGTACAATGTAGCTTTCCAATTCTGTGTAGCTAGGTAAAATATAACTAGACTAACATCCATACTGATAAACATGGCCCATTTGGCCTTACTGGGAAATACACTGCCTTCTTTCCAATCTCGAATAAATGGTCCAAATAACTTGTGGTTAAGCATATAATCGTGGAAACGTTTACTACTACGGGCAAAGCAATATGTGGCAATTAGGCTAGGTGTTGACCAAGGTATTCCGGGTACAATAACTCCAATGTAGGCAATGCCCAAAAACAGTATACCTGCGGTAAACCATAGATACTTTTTAATCTTTTCCATAATCAATCCTTTTGACTATTTAACATTGGTAAAATCACTGTTGACTTAGTTGTGATTTTACTGTATAATAGCACTATGACCGACAATACACTTAAAATTTCTCTTTGCTCAGACCTGCATCTTGAGCACTGCTATCAAGAATTACCCGGTGGCGACGTACTAATTTTAGCCGGAGATATCTGCGAGTATCGCACACTAAAAAAAGAATTCCATAAAACTAAATTAGAAGATCGTGTTCTGGGCAAGCTCAAGTCTTATGATTTCTTCTACAACGAATGTGCCAAGTACGAAAAAGTCTTTATGGTCATGGGGAACCATGAACATTATCATCACAGGTTTGACAAGACCTATCAAGATCTAAAAGACATTTTACCCAACAACGTTGTTCTCTTAGAACAAGAAGTGGTAGAATACAAAGGAGTGATGTTCTTAGGTGCTACATTGTGGACTGATTTAAACCGAGGTGATCCTATAACTAGCTGGCATCTTAAAAGTGCCATGAACGATTATAAAGTTGTTCAGAATCATTACCCTGCCAAGGATCTGTATCACAAGCTAACACCAGAACATACTGCTGAGGTACATTTTAAAACTAAACAGTATTTTAAAACTGTGTTAGAAACAAACAGAGACAAACCTTTTGTTGTTATAACACATCACAGTCCTAGTTTTCAAAGTGTAGACGACAAGTATAAGCATGACACTACAATGAACGGTGGATATGCCAGCGAGCTCAGTGAGTTTATCCTAGACAATGATAACATCAAAGTCTGGGTACATGGCCATATGCACGATCCTGTAGATTACATGGTTGGTGATACTCGTGTGCTGGCTAATCCTCGTGGATACATCCCATGGGAAGAAAACAATGGATTTAATCCTAATCTTGTATTTGAAATTCAACGGAGTGATAAATGAGAAAATTTAGTTTAATTGCATTACTTTTCAGCATTGTTTTAAATGCTCACGCATTTCTCATCGATGATAAGATTGTAGTCAACGACAGTAGACTCAATGAGAAAGTTAATCTTTCCATAATCAAATTCACTAAATGGAAACCTGCACCTACTATAATTGTTTTACACGGCTGTGATGGAGCCAAACCTCATTATAATCAATGGGCCAAGATAGTTAATGCATGGGGATACAATGCAGTACTTCCGGATAGCTTTGGGTCACGTGGCATCAGCAATATGTGCATTCAACCCGACGGAGTGGTTGTACGACAAAGAAATGAGGATGTACTGGCCGTTGCTGAGTGGATCAGTCAACAGAAATGGCACAAAGGCAAGATTGGTATTATTGGATTTAGTCATGGCGGGTGGACAATACTACAGGCCAGCAACAATCCGCTTACTGATAAAATATCAGCAATGGTTGCATACTATCCATGGTGTGGCGAACCAAATGAATATAAGGATCCTAAAATTCCTGTGCAAATACATATTGGTATGAGAGACCGGTGGACTCCGGCAGCTCGATGTTCTTCTATCAAAGATGCCTACGATTTTTATACCTATGAAAATGCCACGCATAGTTTTGAAATTAACGTACCGCCTAGAGATTATCCTAGTAGACGGGGTCCTCAGCGTCTTGAGTACGATCCAGTAGCCGCTAATCTAGCCGAGCAGAGAAGTAAAGAGTTTTTTGTAAAATTTTTAGGAGTTGAATAATGTCAGATTATATTAAAACACTGGTTAAGCAAGCAGGAACCGATGTCAGCGGTAAATGGATGAGCGTAGATAATGCTGAAAAGTTTGCTGAATTGATCATACTAGAGTGTGATCGATATGCCCGCAGTACTTGGGAGCACGGAGAACTACTAGGCGGCGACTTAAAAAGACTATTCGGGCTTGAAGAATGAACACAGAAAAGTTAGATGCCCTTGCTAGCCAAGCAGGATTTAATGTTGAACGTCTTAGGGCACCATACCCGGGTGGGTTTCCTAGGGATGATATGCTAGCGTTAGAAAGTTTCGCCGAGTTGATTGTTCGAGAATGTGATCGACTCAATCGAACTCAATCACTTGAGTTGGCAGGTGTTGTTGCAGATGTGGAACAAGGCCCCGGCTTTGATAGTGTGTGCTTGGATACTGTCAAGCGAGTTGAAAGTTATTTGTCTGACAGCACATTGAAAAAACATTTCGGAGTTGAAGAATGATCGACTGTTTGATCATCGGTGACAGCATTGCTGTCGGAACAAAAATGTTTCGACCTGACTGTGCGGATTATGCTAAGAGTGGTATTACTAGTATTGGCTGGAATAAACAATACGGAAAAAATGATCTAACTGCTAATACAGTTATCATTAGTTTAGGAACCAATGACTGGGCCAAGGCAGATACCTACGGAATGTTAATGAACATTCGAACTAAGATTAAAGGCAACCCTCGAGTATTTTGGATAGAACCAAATATCGAATCTAAACCCGAAGCTGTTAATCATGTCCGAAAAGTAGCTGGTCATTTTAACGATACAGTATTACCTACCACTCGTTGGCAAAAAGACAAGATACATCCTAGTTGGGCAGGATATAAAGATATTGCAGAAAGAACAAGATGAAAATAACAGTGCGTATACCTTGGGACCGAGAACACGACAACGAGTACAAGTGGAATGAAGTCTGTATTAGAGCTATCGAAATGTTTGGCTTGCCTGGTGAAAGATACACCACTTATGCTAATATTGATTACATGGATTTTATCTTTAACAGTGAAAAAGATGCACTACTTTTTTCTATAGAACATAACGGCACATTTATCAGTGAGGCTCAATTAGCCGTAGAATTAGTTATGTCAAAGTTTGAACTGCTATGATAAAGAAGCGGCTCCTTACTGATCGATCCGGTGACCTCCAGGAGCAAATTCTTGCCGAACAAGCAGAAGCAATGGCAAGAAAAATTGACCGTGAGATAGCATGGAGTCTGTTAGGTTGGACTCGAGTTAAATTGTCAAGGCTACAAGATAATAATCACGCTGTTGATATAACTCATTGGTTGCACGAAAATTGTAAATCTGCATACCAACGTGACGGCAGAGAATTTATATTTGAGAATAAAAAAGATGCAGTATTGTTTATACTAAAGTGGGTAGAATAGTGTCCTACCAAAGAGAGTTTTTTAAATTTAATGGCTATAGTGTGGCCAGTGACCGTAGAGATGTAGAACTAGCAGGTTATCTAGATGCTGATGTGTATATTTGGTGTAGAGAAAATAAAATTGATGCAGAGATCAATACCAAATTAGATCATAGAAGCATTTGGAGAATCAAAGATGACCAGCACCGAGCCTGGTTTATATTACGATGGAATAATTAATAATATGATAATTTATTTAGACATGGATGATGTGGTAGCTGATTGGATGGGCACCGCCCGTGCAATCGTTAATAGAACCTGGAATTACGGTGAGATAATTCCAGAAGAAGATTGGAACAAAGTAAAAGCCAAAAAAAGAATGTACCGAGATCTGCCTTTGAGAGCAGGCGCAGTTGAGTTGGTAGAATATTGCAGAGAAGCTGTACACACAGGCAAGGCAGAGGCATTGTTTTTTCTAACAGCACTGCCACACGCTGATGACATGCAGTGGGCCGCTTATGATAAAGTACAATGGGCAGAAAAATATTTCCCAGGTATACCGGTGTTCTTTGGACCTTACAGTTTTGACAAACATAAACACTGTAGCTTCGGTGATATCTTAATTGATGACAGGACCAGCAACTGTGAGGAATGGGCTAATGCTGGTGGGCATGCCTACATTTATAAGAATTGGGAAGATTGTAAAGTATGGCTGGACATAATTCTGAAATAGTATATTTTCATCTTAACAGATTTTTGTTAAACAACATTTTAATGGCCTTTCAAAAAGAACACGGTGTTATTAGAAATGATTGGATATCACCGTGGTTAAAAAAACAAGGGTGTAAATTTATATCTCTAGATAATACTAGAGAGGGCGAGTACGATTGGCATGTTTATTTTGAAAACGAAGATGATAAATTATTGTTCATGCTACAGTGGGGTTGATAAACTATGAATTTTAAAATAAACAAATTAGATCGTAGACACAACGGCAACGGTCTTTGGAAATATTACATAACAGTCAAAAGACCTATTACTACTCGCCGCGAAGCTAAGAATACATTTTTTCAAATTCGAGATTGGGCATGGACTACCTGGGGCCCTAGTAAAGAATTATTAGAATGGGTTGAAGATCAGGGAAACATAAATGCACACTGTCAAAATGAGCATTGGTCCTGGCAAAGCGATATCTACCATGTTAGACTTTATCTTCGCACAGACAAGGAACTTTCTTTTTTCCTACTTCGGTGGTCATGAGAAAACTTCCCGAAGAATCTGTAGAGCATTGGGCAAGCCGTGTTGAAAAATATGAATACGGAAGAGCTCTTATGAAGATAGCAGAAGGTCTACCAGCAGAGCAGGTCATGGAAGATATGAGTAGGAGAATAGTGGCTAAACTGATACATCCGTTAGTTGATGCTTTAAGGAGCAATGCAAAATGGACAGAAGCAGATGCCAAAGAATCCGCTCAAAAATACAAAGAAACGTACATGGATAAAGTTGGCCCAGTAGCTGACCACGTTGACAAAGATACCTAACCATTTGACAAATAATTTGAATTTGCGTATAATAAATAATGTTGTAGATGACCTAATGGGCTCTACACAAAGTCTTACTTAAAAAGGAGAAAATTATGACACAATTAGTTAGATTTGACACCGCCTCTCTAAACAGGGCACTCGTAGGGTTCGATCAAATGTTCAATGATTTTGAACACAGTTTTGCAACCCACATTAACAATAACTACCCACCTTACAACGTATTAAAATACGACGAAAACAGCTACGAAATACAAATTGCTGTTTCGGGGTTCGAACCCGATGAAATTTCTGTAGAAGTAGATCAAAGTCAGTTGATTGTTAAAGGAGAGTACATTGACATACAGACCGATACCACTAAATGGCTACATCGAGGACTGGCCGCGAGAAACTTTACTCGTAGCTGGACCTTAGCAGAGTACATGGAAGTAGGGGAAGGCCGCATTAAAAACGGAGTTCTTTATATAAGTTTACGTAGGGTAGTACCCGAGGCCCTAAAGCCACGTAGATTAAAAATTAAAGCTGACTAATATTAGGGGCTCCGGCCCCTAATTGTATTAAATAATAATATGACCACTGAAACTATAATTGAAAAAAAGAAACAGATCGGGCGTGAATTAAAAGAGCCCGGAAAATTTAAAGTCATCATCTGCAATGACGATGTGACTCCCATGGACTTTGTTATTGCCATGCTGGCCGCTATTTTTAAGTACAACGAATCGGACGCAGTAGAATTAACATTAAAAGTTCACAATCAAGGTAGTGCAGTTGCAGGCGTATTTCCCTATGAAGTAGCCGAACAAAAAGGTGAGGATGCAACTAACATGGCCCGTATTAACGGATTCCCGTTAGTCATCAAAGTAGAACCAGAGTGAGGACACAGTGTCTTTAAAAGAACTAACAGCAGAAAAACACAGACTAGCAGAATCAACTCCTTTCATGAAGGCAGTATTTGCCAAAACTTTACCTCGCAAAGTTTGGGTAGATTGGACCTACCAAAAAAGTATATTTTATTCTGAAATTGAAAAACGTTGTAAACAAGCAGGACTATTAGAAGATTTAGCAGGTATTGAACGTGCTGGGCTTTTAGCTGAAGATTACAAAGAAATGAACAGCCTTCCTCCCAGTAAAATGAAACAGGCCACCGTTGCCTATTGCAAATATATACAAGAGTTAGATGATAAAAATATCTTAGCACACTTGTATACTTGGCATCTAGGAGACATGTTTGGCGGACAGATGATTAAAAAGATTGTTGAAGGCCCACACCGTAGTTTAGAATTCGACAATGCTCCTGAGTTAATGAAAACTCTACGTGAGAAATTAACTGACGAGCTAGGCCCAGAAGCCAACGTTGCTTTTGATTGGGCCATTAACATAATGGCAAGTTATGAGCTGTGATGTCTGGGGTCAAATATCAGTACTGGCTGATCACATAAAAAATCGATTCCAAGAAACTGGCGAGGAAATGTCGGCGCCTACGTCACACTACTCTTGGCACAATTCTCTGTATACTAGCTCTGCTTATCGACGAGCGCATCTAGAAATTGTAGATAAAAGAGCAACACATAAAATATATATTGTGCATGCCACAATATTTCCACACTTCAACGACTCTAGTCCTATCTGGGGATTCGATGTTGTTTGCGGCCCAAACAAAATAACTGGAGCTTTTCACGATTTTAGTTCTGCAGGGGATCCTAATCACGTTATGATGCAGGAGTTTGCTAAAATAAGTGCCGGGTGTGAATGGAATAAAACTAGAGATCTTCCAGACTGGGCTAAGGCAATATTCAGCCCAAACATAGTTGCCGCAGGCAATGTTAATACGCAAGAAGAAATCACTGATTTATGTAATTTAGCGGCTAAAACCCTAGATTATTACCTGGCTAATGTGGGTAAAACACAGGAAAGTGGTGCAGATTTTCACATGGCGCAGAATAGGTACTGCCATTATCAAAAGCAAAATCCGCACGTTATACGCAGTATGGTTAGCATGGGCGAGGATGAAGCAGTGATGAAACGATTTGTCAGGGAAATCCTATTTCCTGAATTTGAGTAAATACTAGACTATGCGATTTCATGAATTAATATTAGAAGCTCAGGGAATTAAAGCCGCTATGAAGGGCGAAATTTACACTGATGCAAACGGACTCGAATGGCAGTTTCAAAGCTGGAAACAATTCCCATCTAATCAACCTCAGTTTAACACACCCGAGGACATGCAAGCCGCAATAGATAAAATACAGAATGCTTCTGGTACACAAATTTTATGGGCTAAACAAATTGCTAGGCCCAAGGCCTTTGGCATTGCTACATTCTTAGAACCAACAAGTAAAAAGATATTAATGTTTGGCAGCAACTTTCAAAAAGTAGCACCGAACAACACTATCTATGACCAAGAGATTGCTAACCTAGCTGGACTACGTGCAGGAACTAAAGATAAACCAACAAGCGCATCAGTTAAGGCTACTGCACAATTAAAACCACAGAATGTAGGTATTGTAGATAAACGATCTCGTAGTATTGCCGCTATCATGACATTAGTAGGTCAACACGCACAAGGTCCAATGTTAAATGCTGGCCTAACTTCGGCAGTTAATGGACAACCTATTATATTTAAAGGCGCCGCAAATATTGCTACAGCAATACAAGATGATTTTGGCGAAATTGTAGGACCAGTTGCCATGATATCAGGTAATCCAGTAATAACAGGCACATTTGATACTGCTGTTAGCGATATATTTGGTGGCAACATACAAGGTGCTAAAATATCATTCCCAGTTTCCCTAGTCAATGGACTAGTTGATAGTTATATCAACAAAGGCGGCAAACAACTTGCAGTTAGCTCAAAAGGGAAGAAGGGAGCTAGTGGTGCTCTTAATAATATCTATAAAGCTAAAGAAGAAGCGTTGCTGACCGATAATGGCAGAGCTGTAGCAAAACAGTTTCCAATGGCTGTAAAAATATTAGATATTAACAAAGAACAAAGCTACTATGCGGCTCTTACTCTAGGTTTACAATTTCAACTTATAAATGCCTCAGAAGATCAGGCAATCCGTACATTATTAAAAGACAATAGAAGTCCTAATCAATTGTTATTAGGAAATCCTAAACAACCCACAACTATTGTAAAAACTCCAACACCTAAAGATATGGCTAAAGTTCCTCCGGTACTACGTAGAATTTTTACCATAGGTGGTTATAGATCCGGTAGTTATGTTGGATGGATTTGTTTAGCTAGGGTAGCATCCTTAGTTGCCCAACATGTAAACAAAGACACACAGATAAACTTTGGAGAAGCTATTAGACAGTTTTTAAATAGTTCTGCAATGGTCCAAGTTAAAACTAGAGTATCTTCACAAAACGGTGATGCCATCGTTAAAAACATCAATGTAGTATATCCTCCTAATTTTCAAAATAAAGCAAAAATGGAGTCAAATTGGTTTTCTGGTAAAGGAACCAAGGGCGCATTTAGTTTTAGCCTTCCAACTTCCTAATTTTACATGATAAATATCATACATTCATAAGGATTGGTATGGCATTAGTAATTAGTGGAGCAAGGGTAAGTGGGGTGAGCTTAACATCGCCCAATCGTCCTCCGTTGCCGGCTGTTATTGCATTTAACGCGGCAAATTTAACAGCGTCTAAAACCAATGCACAGTTAGGTGGAAGAACAGATTGGAGTGGCACAGTTAACGCTAATTACGGTGTTAGTATAACAACTTCATTTTCTGGCGGGACACTATCACCTAGTGGAGCCTATATAGGCGGAACTGTGGGTATTACAGCAACAGGATTACCTTTTCACAGTTATTATAACTCGGCCGCGGCTGTAAAACCTGTTCCTTCTAATTTTAACAGATCTTGGACATATCGTGGTGGCCAAAACGTTGTTGGTACTCAGGCAGCCATAGGAACAAATAATATAGGCGTATGGATCAATGGTACCATTATAAGAGCTCCCAGCGCACAGAACGTTATACCTAGCGGTAAGATGGCAACATTGTACACATACATGGCAGCCTACCGGCAGGGATTAAAAGCAGGATACAATTTTAACCAAGATTTAGCCGGCGGTGACACATTAACAACCAGTACATACACATTCCGTGATAGTACTCCTATATTATCTAACAATGCATGGGAAACGGGTATAGGATATGTTTCGGGTACATATGGTGCTACGGGACTGCCCGAAGTAAATTGTATTCCTTATCTCGGAGGTGCTCTCAATCACCCAGATGGGCACAGTAAAATTCTAGGAATTGCCGCAGACGGCTATCCTATCTATGGACCGTCAGGATACAAAGACCCTAATAATAGCGGTAGCGGAACTAAGCTAATGGTATCTGGGTTTGGCTATGACCCATTTGCCGTCTTTAATGGAGTTAGATCTTTCACAGGTTCACCACCTCCCATAAATGCTCAATACCCCTTAGGCACATTTATGCAGGATTGGGTATTTGCAGGTGGTGGAGACTTAGATATTCACAACGGTAGATATTGTAAGACTCCCGACTATCCAAATGGAACGTATGCTTATTTTATAACTGTTGATTCTACACAAAGCCCTGTCTACCCTTATATTATCGGTACTACTTATTACGGTACACCTGCAAATATAGGTTAATTCAGTGACCGAAGAAGAAATAAAATCTTTTAGAGATATATTAGATAATATGTCCTATACTCCATTGTATCCTGATTGGTACTACAGTAGTGTACACATAGACAATCTAACAAAGATTAAAGAAGAATTAATCAACTTACAAAAAAATGCAGAAGATAGACTTCAACGAAATAAATTTTATACAAACATACTTAAAAATACAGTGTATAAACATTGTCCACTGTTAAAAAAATATCTACATGATGTAGGGTTAGATCAAAAATTTCATAGAGTACTTATATCAACTGATGTAGTATCAAACAGTGCATTGTTTGTTCATGTTGATTCATACAATCCACATTCTACTACACATTCATTAAATATTCCCTTACTTGATTGTGATGATTCTTTTACCGCTTGGTATAGAACAGGCAGGAAAAAATTAAATGATTGTTTAAAAACTGGCATGGACCCAATTATAAATTATGCCGATCTACCAATCAGCGAAGCTGAGGAAATAAAGAGACTGCAATATAGTTCCGGAGGAGCTGCCTTGGTAAACACAACAATTTTACATAAGGGAATATCTAATAGGAAAACTAGAATGATAGCTGGCCTACGATTCTCACCAGAATTAACAGATGATGACATTCGAAAAATGGGAGTAAAGTCTCCCCATGTACAGGAAGGTACTTTTCAATATTGACAAATCCACAAAATGATGCTATACTATGTATATGAAACAAGTTCTAGCATTAATTTTATTGTCGTGGACATTAACAGCTTCAGCATTTTGGCAAGGGCTTACCGCCAAAAGTTGGCTAGTGGCTGATGAAACTGGAAAAGTACTTCAAGGTGAAAATACTCACGAAGTAAGATCTATTGCCAGCATCAGTAAATTAATGACTGTTATGGTTGTGTTAGATGCTAAACAAGATCTAGATCAATACATTAAACCATATACCCGCAAAGAACTAATACAGCTAGCATTGGTAAAAAGCGATAATGCCGCGGCGCAAACCCTTTGTGATAACTACCCCGGTGGTAAACATTCTTGTGTGACTGCAATGAATTACAAAGCACAAGAATTAGGCATGTTAAATACTCGATTTATTGAACCTACTGGTCTAAGTGTGTTCAATGTTAGTACAGCTGAAGAATTAATTAAATTGGTTCTCAAAGCTGAAGAATATCCAGAAATAGTATCAGCATCTAAAACCAGTGAAGTAAAAATAAAACTTCGTAATAAATGGTTGATATTTAAAAATACCAATCCTATCATAGGTAAGAAACATAACTTTATTGTCAGTAAGACAGGCTATATTAACAGTTCAGGTGGCTGTATTGTTATGATGCTAGACACTGACATTGGTCGAAGAATAGTTGTTGTACTAGGTAGTAAAAGCACACGTACACGTATACCCGAAGCAGAGTTTATTGCTGAGAATTTTTAGTTAGCTCTTTAACAAAATCTAACAATAACAAATGATGTCGGCCATTGTGATACTGATCCTTCATCCAACTATATCCATCATACCAAAACTTTTCGCTTTCAGGATGGCAGCCTATCAATCCTATATTTCTTTGAATAATGGCCATAGAGTCTCCGTTGGCATAGGTTGCAATAGTTTTAAATTTCTTTTTATTGCCTACTAGAGCACAGCCGTCATAAAAAAACATCCTATCAGGATGTCCTTGCCAATTTATGTCTATAGCTTTTGCATGTGGTCGACGAGTATCTGTATTAGGCTGTGTTATATATTGTACAGCATCTACACTGTCTAATATATTAAGATAGTGTTTACCTGCCCAATATGCACCCATACAAATACCAAGGTAGGCGCCGCCATCTTTGACAAACTCTTGTATCCTAGTAAGGTTATGTTGAAATAATCTATCAAAACTACTAGCATCACCTAACCCACCAGGCACTGCTATTAAGTCGACATCATCGAAGAAATCGTCTTCTAATACGTTTTTACCAAAAATCTTAAAATTATAATTGTTGCCCATGGACTTTATTATGCCATTGCCGCTTTGTACAGAACAATATGGATCTGCTAGAAAAAGGGCAATAGTTTTTTTCATTTTTGTTCCAGTATACTACTATTTATACGCCTAGCTGTTGAAATAGTGGTATATAAATAATTGACTATTTTAGAAAACTAGTGTATAATACATATAACTGGCCTTAGTTCAATGGATAGAACAGTAGCCTTCTAAGCTATCAATACAGGTTCGATTCCTGTAGGCCGGGCCACTAATAAATAAAAGTTATGAAGATAGCCATTCTTGTATCCGGAACTCCGAGATTTTGTAAAGATTTTAATTTTTTTATCGGCGCCTTAGAAAGGCAAGGACATGAGCTTGATTGGTTCTTTTCCCTGTCAAGTCCTAACTTAGATCTTGATAAACAGAATCAATCTAATTTAATATTAGTTGCACCCAAGTGGAAAACTATAGACCACGATTGGGCCACAGAAAAGATACAATGGCACCTAGGATCAGATTCAAAATTAGTAGCTCTTGACATCTTTGATCCATTTCAAATTTCTATCCCTAATATACAAGGAAATGTTGACGGTAATGTTGGAAATATTTATAGGATGCATTGGGCTTGGAAACGAATTAACGAACTTCGAGTGCGTCACGAATCACAAAACGGTGGTTCCTATGACTTAATTATTAGAACTCGTCCAGATATCTATGCCGGTGAAAAGATTGATCTAGATGAAATGAAAAAAATCATTGATCAGGATCCTAGTACTGTAATCATGCAAAAAGAAGTACACGGATACAATTATAAATCTAATGATTTCTTAAGTATTGCAAACAGCGAAACTACCAATATCTACACAGATATTGTAAGTCATACAACCGACTACCATAAAGAAAACGTAGTGTTCCACCCAGAAACACTACTAGGATATCATCTTCATAAAAACAACTTAAAGTTGATGAATACAGATCTTAAACTAGCCCTGCGTGTACATAAAAACATAGCAGGTGGTTATGAAATTATGGATTTTGGTCAGTGGCAGTTTGAATCAAACGTTTAACATAGTCACTGCATATACCATAGCAATCTGGTTTAAAGGTTGTTAAATCTAATTCTTTATCCCATTCGGGCATGACACAGACACTTTGAGCAGTCAAAGGTTTACCCGGATAAGTCCAAATGTACCCTTGACTAGTCAATGTGAAATCGTCCTCTTGATGCCAAAAGAAATTCAACTTAGCATCTGCACCTAATACATACAAGGCCTCTAAGTTTTTAGCGTGTATCCACAATCCTGGTTGCTCTAGAAACTCAAAGGGCACTTCGTAGTCTGGATTATCATGTCCCAACATCCACTTGCCGTTGATGTATCTAACATCAATTTCACAATCGTATCCTGCCTGCAAACTTAGAAGTATCTGCCCTGGAAGGTTTTCTAGGTTGCTGTCAGGTCCGTTGATTAGTCCGCGATGTGCTATTAGTTTCATGGTGCTTGAAAATAAACATTCCATTCGTTGTCGAGGTGGTCATTGGATTCAATGCTAGTGATTGTAAATCCTTTAGATTTTAAAAACTCGGTCATCTCGTCTAATGTGTGATTATTTTTATAAAGTTTTACTTCTTCGTTTTTAGCACACTCAACTTCTCCCTTACGGATTAATTCTATGTACTTGCCCATTCCTTGTAAGACTTTTAAATCACTGCCTTGCGTGTCGCATTTAAAATAGTCTATGTGGTCTACTAAAATTTCACGCTTGTCTAACAATGTATCAAGTCTGCGAACTTCTACCTGAATAGTGTCAGCGACTGTGAACTCAGGGGCACGTTCCTTCCATGATGACTCTAGACCAGTATTAAATTCGTTTAAAGAGTTGCATCCTTGACCTGGATTATTTTGTATGTAAAAATTAGCCTGTCCGTCGTGGTCGCTTAATGCGCAAGGCACAATGTGATATCTGTCGCTGAACATTGCACTAGATCCTAACAGATGATTTATTAAACTTGGGGTTGGCTCGAAAGCATAGACCTCAACATTAAAATCTCTTTGAGCAATAGTTAAACTACGCTCACCCCAATTTGCACCTACATCAAATAATATATAACTCATAATTTTCCTTTTATATCCATCTTCCAAAATTTGGTTTAAAATCCCCGCCCCGTCCTTGCCCGTTTTCTCGTATACTAACTCTTAGATTTGTATTTGGCCACTGCAATCCATGAGCAGCCAAAATGCTAGAAATCATAATCTCACTGTGTAGTTGAACATTAAGATCTAAATTAAAATGATCAATATGATCAACGGCTTCACAGTATGTTTTAATAGTATCAGGCAAGCCAATGGCAAACATGTCATTAAATGCAGGATTCCTATGATTCATAGGTGTCACTATACATTGAGGGTTGGCCGCTAATGCTGAACGAATCTCTTTTAGGTCTAACATAGGTTCTATGCCGATGTCAGGTCTTGAACGTATAACTAGATCGTAGTCAATTCCCGATGCTAGTCTATGCTGATCGCAACGCTTTAGCATCCAGTACTGTTGGAATAGATTGGCCACAGTACAGTCAATGTGCTTATACTGCTTGGTCAATGGAGGGAACTCACTAGGATCTACCAATTCAATGTAGGCCAGCCTATGCCTTGGGGGCAACTTAGGTTCGATAATAGCTCGAGCTTGTTCTGCTGTCTTGGCTTGCCAACTTGGCGGAAGCCATTCGTTGCGTTCTGATCCATCTCCATGACATCTATTCCAAAGAACTACATACCAATCTATATCACTGTTCTGCAATGCATCTAATTGCATGTCGAACTCTGCACAGAATCGAGCATTGCCGGAAAGTAGCAAGGCAGTTCTCATTTTTCTTCTTTGTAATTTTTTAAGAAGTAGTCTAGATCCTCTGGAGTGCCAATGCCCCACATACCAGGTACAGGTTTAATCTTAATCTTTTTACCATCTTGTATAGCTTCATTGAATACAGGGCAAACGTAAAACTCGTTGTTAACACGAATATTCTTTTCAATCATTTGTTCTGCATACTTGACATACTCGGAACCATTGCGCCAGTAGTATAGTCCAACAGTGGCGTTATCGCTGATAACTTTCTTTTCGGCAACTTCGGATACAAATCCGTCATCACCTAGTTGAGCATAACTCCACTTGGGGTGAGTTGCTTTGAACGTTAATATTCCGCCATCAATATCGTCTGCTGAAAATGCGTACATACATTCATTAGAATTCCATTCAATAAATTGATCACTGTTAACAGTTAACAGTGGACTATCATTATTAATTAGATCTTTAGCCAACAATGTAGTACAGGCCGCACCTTCTGTTATTCCGTCTAATTGAACAATTGTACAATTTGGTGCTATTAAGTTTAGCAAGAACTTTAGATTATATTTTTCATAGTGTTCTTTTTGTACTAGGAAAATGTAATTAGCTTCAATGTTGAGATTTTCAACAACAACCTGTATCATAGGTTTGCCATTGACTTCGATTAATGGCTTAGGAAATGTATATCCTTGTTGTGCAAAACGACTGCCTGCACCCGCCATAGGGATTAACACATTTAATTTGCCGTCTTTCCAGGGTATGTTATTTGGTTTCATATTATTATCTATATGTTGTAATTTATTTAAAATTTTGCCCCAGGTGACGTCGTGTGAGTTTTCCACTGCTAGTAGATTGGCGCCACTGTCTAATGCCCCTTGACGTCCAATATGGCTGTCTTCAACAATTAGTGTGTTTTTTGGCAATGCTTGGCAAGCTGTCATACACTGCCAATACATTTCTGGATAGGGTTTAGGATTTACAACATCTTGATTACTAACATAGTAATCTACGTATTCCATAACTCCTATTTTAAGTAAACTTAGTTTTACAGTTTCCCTAACACTATTGCTGGCAACGGCTACTTTATATCCTTGAGACTTTAAGATTGAGAATATACTAACTAGTTTTTCATCTACTGGAAATTTTTTAATTAACTCAAAAGTAGCATTTTGTTTTCTTTGCCAAACCATGTCGTGATATTCTGCAGGTAGCTGTTTAGTTTCCGACAACAGTTTTAATTTTTTAGTTGTATTAAGACCGTCATAGACTGATAGATGCTCGTCTCTAGTTATAACATATTTTGGGTCAATACTTGCCAATGCGGCATTGAGACTTTCGTAGTGTAATTCTCTGCTTTCAATTAGGACCCCATCGAGGTCAAATATAATTAGTTTGTTCATAGGGTTGTTGGATCGGGTACAATGCCATGATGGTAATGTTTATCTGTATACCGACTTCTTCCTTGTGTGTTTATATAATGATTAAAATTTCCTAGGGTCTGCGTTCTATTATGAGTTTTCATGTAGGTACCCATTAAATGTTCAAGACTCCATGTACCGTGCCCGTTGAGCTCCCAGTCTGGATCAGACAACATAACATACTTTTCAAACTGCTTGCCTATCCCGCAGTAAAATTTCATACCTTGCTGTGTACCTATGGCAAATTGATCGTTAATTTTGTAATCATCAAAACCTGCTTTAGGGTCAGCTGGAAAAATTAAATCAGTGTTGGTAAAATCTAATTGGCTAAGATCTACTTCTCTATCAAGTACACCGTCAAGTCTAAATCTGATAACAAGATCGTAGTCTTGATCAATAAGATCAAATGCCATTGCTAGACTCTTTGCTTGCCCAAATCTTCGAGCATACCACCAATTGATATTTTCCGGCTGTGCAGGAGGATGGTATGCTTCATGTATTGGCAATTGATGCTGAGGTTGATCTACAATTTTTAATTTAGCCAGTCTATAGTTCGGAGGTAGAATAGCTTCTACTTTTTTGCGACCTTCTTCTTCAGAGGAAGCCCAGTCGCTGGTCCAAAAGTTAAAATATAAGTCAGCCGTGTCAAACCCTTTTAGCTGAGACATCAGTTTAAAAAAGTCTGGAGTAAATCGAGGCTGACCTCCTGTTATTAGTGCTATGCGCATATTAAAAATAACTGATGTTTATTCTGAATGGATAGTTAATTTCTAAACGTTCATGTGTTTCGTTCTTGCGACTTTCTAACAACATAGTTTTTCCAAGGCATAAACATAATGCGCTAGGACCCCCCATGCTGGTTATCATCATTTCACTGCCTGCAATAACACGAGCTAATTCCATCCAGTCAGGAGTTCTATAATGAGGAATAGTGATCTTATATGTTTCTTCAAAGAAAGCATGGTCGCTTTCTTGTCCAACAAATACCGCCTGCTCAGTTAAGCCCCTGTCAATGATGTTTTGCCATTTCTCGCTGACAATAGGATTGCCATCAAGATAATTAGGACTACGGTGCATGACAAGAGGTCTTCCGGGAAACCGTCTAGGTTCTCTACATTCCATCCAAGGCATCATCTGCAATTCCTTGATGTGTTCGTTTAAATCAAGTCCATTAGCTAGGCCGTGTTGATTACTAAAGTTTCTTGGGAAACAATTTGTTTCAAGATGCAGGCAAGCATTTTCTAATTCGTAGTCAATGGCTTCTCCGTTGTACACTTCAAAGCTATGTATGTAGGGTTGATGCAACATCAATTCACGCATACTGTCATAATCTTCTTGAGTCATACGACCAGTGTGACGTCCTACATCGCCCCATCCTAGTTTTTCTGTGACCATTTTTTGTAGATTGTTTAGACGCAGATAAACATCGCCGCCTCCTAGAATCTTTGGTATAACCATGGCGCAAAACGTATCGCCTGTAGTTCCTGAATGTGAAAATGTTGTCATGTTATTCCCTGTATAAGTCCGAGACGCGGAATTGTGCATCTGGTATGATTAAGTGACTGAATCGATCTAAGTTGTCTGTTATGAATTTAGGATAGTATTCGTCGACTCGAACGTATTCAAATCTTTCATCTCCTCTAATGCCATCTCGACCAACTTTATTTCTAACCCATTGTCTGATGTTATGATTTTTAACCATCTCAGGAGTATTAACTTCTGTGTGGGCAAAATTTTGTAGCTTCTCAATAACCTGTAAGTCATCGCCTTGATAAGTTAAATGCCAGCCCCCGTGCTCTAGATAAACTGTTTCTGGCAGATCAGGAGTCCATGGCCAAGTTAATTCTCTTTCATGCTGTGGATCTGTCAATGCACGACCACGAGTGACCATGATGTTAGCATACTTGGTTTCTGGAAGTATGCGCATATAGTTGAGTCTATAATGAAACTGTGGAATATTAAGAACATACTTGTTGTAGTCGTTCTCATCTTCTTTGATCATTTCAATCATTTCTGCCCGAGGCACTTCATCACAGTCGCTGACAATGACTAGATCTTCTGGCTCAAGATCTGTTAGACCCCTTTCCAAACATTTACGTTGATGGCGCTCACGCACCCACGAATCAGTAGTTTCGGGCATGTCGTCAACTTTGATCAAACGGATCTTATCCCAGTACTTGCCAAATCTTTCTTTGTTATTTTCAAAGATGTATTCTTTTTTATTACCGCTATGACTGAGATTAGACTCAGAGATAACAAAGTAATCAACAGTATTCCAAAGTTCTTCTAGACGTATTTCAACTACATCTAATTCATTAAAGAATGTAAAACAATCGTATATTTTCATTTAAAGTTTCCAAATTAATTGTTGGCCTTCGTAGACCAAAGGTACGCCCATAGCTTCCATAAGTTCTGCAACATACTTAGGCTTGCCCATACGTTCAGCACCCGTGCCTACGTTGTCGTCAACAGCCAACATACTACCAGGACGCATGCGATTAAGTATAACAGCAATTTCTTTAATGTGATGTACCATACTAGGATATGGATCACTGGCTTCATAGTCATAGCTATCAAGATACAATAGATCAACATATCGATCTTCTTCTTTAAGTATCTTACTAACGTACCACAGGAATCCTATGCTATCATCGCAATGGATCTGTGCTTTGTCACTGACACGACTTTGAGCATATTCTACATGACGTGGGGTAAGATCTACACTATGAAAATCTCCGCCAAAGTCATTAATGAATTGATCAAAGATCAATGTGCTAAACCCGTCGTCGGCAAAACTAATATCTTCAGTACCCCAAGGAGCAAGATCTGGAGGACGAGCACATCCTGTTTCAATAATAAGCGGATTCTCAATGGTCTTCAAATGATCTATCATCATTCGAAAACTAGGTTGACGCTTATTAGTTTTAGCAATCATTTCATCTAGTGTCATTCTTTTACCTCTGTAATCTTTGGAGTCATATAAATCCAATGCATGGTGCATGGTCTATTTTCATTTGTAATAATAAACTTGTCCACATCGCTTAGTTCAGTGATCGGCTCTATGTGTAAATTCTTATTACCCTGTGTTATGCCTTCTAGATCATGGGTCTCATTAAACTTGTCAATTAGGTCATCTGTTAATCCGGGACGAATACAATCATGCATCTCTACCAACAGTCTAGTCTTGGCTAAACTTGGAACAGCATATGGGTCTAACATATATCCCTCGTAGCCTTCACAGTCCATGACTACAAACGGCTCATTAGCATTGGCTAATAAACTTTCAAAGTATTCAAGATTATTACAATTATTCGTAAATTCAATATTTGTTGCAAAATTGATAGCCGCGTTCTCGCCGGCAATACGTAATGAATCCGATTCAATGTCAAACATCACAACATGACTTTTGGGCAACTTCATTGCTAGTCCTACTCCGTAGAATCCCTCAGCACATCCATAATTAATAATAAGATCTGGCTTGGTTTCAATCACTTGTTCTAATATAGGGAATAGCTCATCTTCGTAGACACCTAATAATTTTCCACCGGTGTCGCCGTCGCCCCATTTGTTTTTATTTAGGATTTTCATTCCTTTAAACAGCCCATGCTGGACTGTTCCATCACACTTTTGATAAACGTACTGTAGTAGGCCTTTTCTACGTTCATCTAACATTTCATTTAATTTCATTTCATTCCTCTGGGTATAAATCTGTCACTGATACTATGGTATCTGTTGGTACAATCATATATGACCAACGTTCTAGGTCTTGTGTAATACAATCTGGAAAGTAGTCATCAACTGCTACTACTTCAAATCGTTCAATGTGATCTGGTCCCCATAGACCACATCGATTGTCAATCATGTAATCGATGGCTAATTTATCTGTGGTAAATCTAGGCACATTGGTTTCTGTATGTGCAAAGTTTTTAATCTTAGTGACAGCGTGTTCATCATCACCAAAATAGGTAAAGTGCCATCCGCCGTGTTCTAAGTAAACTATATCTTTGGGTTTTTCGCCCCAACTAAATGTGTAATCGCGTTCTTGTTGTGCATTAGTAAAGACTCCTGCACGAGTCACTATGATATTTGGACAACGGTAAAACTCTCGAACCTTCATAAAGTTAATACGAAACTGTAGCATAGGAATAGCTAGTATGTACCGTTCGTACATATTAGGATCATCTTTAATTGCTTGAAGATGAGTAGCACGTGGAATCTCATCCATGTCACTGACTATTATTAAATCATCGGCAAAGACACCAGTCAGTCCTTTTTGTAAACTGTATCTTTGGTATTTTTCACGGATCCAACTTTGGTCAGTGTTAGGCATGTCATCCACCTGCACCCGTCTGATCTTATCGTGCCAAGGCTTAAACCTATCCCAATTGTTTAGCAGTGTGTATTCTTTGGGATTACCACTGTGGCTAATATTAGATTCTGCAATGACAAAATAGTCAACAGTATCATAAAGTTCTTTGAGACGTATCTCTAAAAGATCTAATTCATTAAAGAATGTAAAGCAATCGTATATTTTCATTGTGTTATTTGATTTATAATTTGAATACGCATTTGGTTTGGAATTGCTGGCATGTGTAGCACAAAGTCTCCTTCAGTCCACTGCCCACTGTGTCCCAGTAGGTCGTTGGGATCTACCTTATAGACGTCATAGAGATAGCTGTTCATAGTTTTTTGCGGAACAACTTTAATGATGTGTTTGAATGAAATGTAAAAATCAGTCATCGGTTGTTGTTCAGGCCATCTATTGTCTTTGTAGTGCTCTAATCCTTTGGCTAAAATAAACTCGAGCCATCCTCGACCCTCTAGACTATTTCGTACAATAAAGCTACCTGCATTAAGACTAGCAATGTCACTGGTTATTATAACATGAAAATCATTATCTACAATACTTTCTAACTTAATTTCTGGATTAGTTATAACAGCATCATTGTCCAGCCACCAACACCAATCTATTTCTGGATTGTTGGTTAATACATCTAAGACCAATTGTACCTTTTCAAAATGTATAGGCTCTAATGTCCATTCATCTGTTTTGGCATGAGATTCATATCCATGTCGATCAGCATAAGCAACTTTGTTAGGCCATGTCACTTCAGCTAGCTCTGCATGAGCTTCGTTGTACATACTGACCACTGCAAACTTCTGTTCTTTAGATTTCCATAACTGCGGAATTGATGTCCAAAGAGCCATAATATCAACATAGGGATCCTTACCGCTTTCTTCCATAATATGAAAACCCAGCCCTGGAATAGGGCTGAATAGTAAAACGTCCGTTTGATTCCAGACCATGTTGATACTCTTGTTCTCAACCCAATCAGCTCGTTGGTTAGTTAGCATGACAATGTCTTGAAAATGTTTTCGATACTTGTCATAGATAGCACGACTGGCCATACAACTGTATGTTGTGTGCCTTACTGTTCTATAATGACGTCTGGGCCCTAATAGTAATATACTTTCGTATATTTCAGTGGTATAACGCCACACATCATCATGTGGGTTGACAGCAATCATTTGTCCTGTGTTAGACTCAAATTGATCCAAACTATCAATCATGTCCTGTATAGCTTCTGGGCAATGCAGGTAGTCATCTTCAATATGATACCATAAGTCTGTTGCAGATTTTTCTACCTGTTCAAAGACCTTGCTCATTGTGTGAGCATTACCTGTTCCATCTACAACAGGAATAAATTCTGTGGGAAATTTACACTGGCTGATGATTTGCTGTATATCTGCAACTGCTTCCGGAGTTGAATGATCATCTAGTACTACAAGTTTAACTTTGTGTCCACTGACTTGATTGATCGAATTAACCAAACTGCTGGCACAGACATTGACTAATTCTTGCTTTGGAACTTTGATGTATCTTCCGCGGCCTGTGTCATTTACCATGTTAACGGTGGTGCAGGTTCTTAATACAATTAGGAGGTTTCTTGACATTGTTATTTTATAATATCATATATTTAAACACATACATAACTCAATGTCAAGAGAATTGACTTAAATAGTATTGTTAAAATACATCCATATATAAATGATCAAACTACTAGAATCGGTTAATGTTGACCCAATACTCAAAAGCTACTATGTACTAGAGACGTCAATACAATGGACAGAGTACGGCGTTAAAAGTAAGCAGGCAGGATTACAGTACAAAGAAGGAGATGACCCTTGGGACAGTGCAGTTGGTAAAAGCCGAGGGGTTGAACTAACCTATAACAATCTTAATCCCTTGTTCAAAGACACAGTGTTTGAAACGCTGATTGCTAGACACAATTTAAAAAGGACTCGTCTGTTATGGGTGTATCCTTGGGCATGCTATAGTATGCATCGAGATACAACTCCAAGAATTCACATACCCCTGATAACAAACACAGAATGTTATTTTGTGTTTAAGGATGACGGAGTCTCTCACATGCCAGCAGGTGGGGCCTATTGGGTTGACACTAGAAAACGTCACACATTTATGAACTGTTCTGAACAGCTTCGATTACATCTAGTGGGTGTAGTAGAAAGTTAACACTTCACTTTTTTATCATGTTTTGTGCCTAGATACTTTTAAGGCACTAAATATTTTTCTAGAAAACTTCGGCAAACATATGATCATTCACGAAATACACAATTTATCAAATAGATATATCAATGATATATTGTGTCGTGGCCTGTCTAAAATAACCGATAGTGATATAATTAAAAATTATCATCCGGATTATACCAATGATCTGGGTAATTTGTTTACTATTTTAGAAAACGGTCGGTATCGGAAAAATCACGGAAAATATTTTGTCATAGAAGAAGATGGGGAATATATATGCAGTGCCGGATGGAATGAATACGATTTGGATAAAAATATTGCATTTGCATTAACAAGAGCGTATATTGACCCATCATACCGAGGAAAGTATTTGCTGGCAAGTAATATACTACCTAGAACTTTAGAAGAAACTTCCAGATATGAAAATGTTTGGATAACAGTAAACAAATACAATAAAGTAATGTATTCGTGGTTTGTGAGAGCAAGCCAAAATAAAAGAACTGCTCTTTTCAATGATTGGCCTGAAATTTATAAAAATTTTAAGCCAATTGGAGAAAAAATAATATACCATACACCGCAGTATGTAGTAGAACTAAAGAGAGAATTATGACAGAACAAGAAAAACTAGAATTTTTAAATTCAGCAATTAACAAACTTTTTAAAAAAACGTTTGATACAACCACTGACCTCGATACCGCATTGGTAGATATTGGGTTAGACAGTTTAGATATTGTCGAACTTCAAATGTATTACGACGACGAAACAGGCCATGATTCACCGACTGATAAAAGAGTGGTGACCTTACGTGATCTAATGGGTTTGATGCAATGAACTTTACACACGGTAATCATTTAACCTATACCATAGGGGACAGATTATTTGGTTATAGGGAAGATGTTCATGAGAAATATAAAGTGAATATTGGAAAAATTGATCAGGATTACTATAAAACAAGTAATTGGCTCAGTGAACAATATAGAACGGCTGATGCAATTTATAAAGACTTTGGCAAAGACTTTGTGGTTATGTTCAGCGGTGGCACAGACAGTGAAATTGTGCTACGAGCATTTCTCGAAATAGGAATCAAACCTAGGGCAGTGTTTATTAAGTTCAAAGGCGGATATAATTACAATGATTACCTAACCGGACTAGTAATTTGTAATCAACTCGGCATCATGATGGAGACTATAGAATTTGATGTTATTGATTTTTATAGAAGCGGGCAGGCTGCTGAATTTGCCGGAGAGATCCATTGCAGGCAAATAGCATATCTATCTGTTTACCACCATATTAGGAAATTAGGAGTCCCAGCAATTATGGGAGGCGAGATGTTATTACGTAGGCAGGTGCCTAGTAATCAAGATAGCTTTTGGTACTATGTATTTAGAGAAAATGAAGATGCCAGTGCAATGCGTTTTAGCTTAAAATATAACATTCCGCTGGTCAATGAATGGTTTAGTTATACTCCTGAAATGATGGGATATTATTTAGACAGGCCTGCAATTCAAAGATTGGTCACAGAAAGGTTCAATTATAAATTAGGTAGTGTTAGTACTAAAAATTCAGTGTTGTATCATCTAATGCCCAATTTATTAAAGAAACGTAAAACTACTGGTTATGAAAGTTTACTAGGATTTAACGCCGAAACTTATGACACGTTATATCAAACTCATGTTAAAAGACTTGAGAGTAGCCTTGACGGAATCCCTTTGGCAGATTTACAAAACATGTTAGCAGGAAACACAAATGCAGATAATTAAGTTAACTATGAAACACAAGGATGCACTCCGACCATTGTTTGAAACTGATAAATACATGGGTGCAAAGGTCAACAAAACTACATGGAATACATCGGCGGCAGCCTTTAGTTATTCTACCTATCAACTATTTGTTAATGCATATCTTACGGGATTAAAAAACTTTCACGCATACGGAGCTGTTGATGATGACGGAGTTATACATGCTGTTATCAGTTATTACGAAGCAGTAGATGACCCATCCTGGTATTATACTTTAGCTAGAAGCTCGGGTGATAATCAGGCATTAAAAGACATATTGGATAAAATTATTGAAGTCAATGAATCAAAGGGAAGATTTAAAGTCTACTCTTTAGTGAATGTCAAACATGCCAAGTTATTACGCAAGGTGTACTGGAGTGATTACAACAGTGATAGATATCATTATGTTGACGAATACATAGTACCTGCAAAGTGCAAAACTTATTACAGCAAAGATTGGGAGTTATTATTTAAACGAACATTACTACCAACCGATACTATTGTAAGGCTTAGTTTCTTAAAGCAGGAATATAGAACAACAATACCAATCGGAGGGAACATATAATGTTTTTAAATAAATTTAACATAAACAAAGGTATATGGTTTGGAGTTGCACCATTAATGGCCATGGGCCTGGGCACTACTATACTTTTTATTGTAGGTATTATTCCATTGGTATACTTATGGGCATCATTTGTAATGTGGATTTTAATTTCCGGACTAGGAATCGCTGTTGGGTATCACAGAATATTCAGCCATAAAACACACAAGCTACCAACGTGGAAAGAAAACATTATATTGTTCTTTGGCAACTTATCCGGTCAAGGATCTTGCATATTTTGGGTTGCATTACATCGTGGGTACCACCACCCGCATGCCGATACTTTAAAAGATTATCATAGTCCAGTGGCTTATAGTAAATGGCAGGCATTCTTAGGATGGATTAATTCTGATACATTTGATAATGTTAGTTTAAAGTATGCTGTAGATCTTTTGAGAAAACCTAATTTTGTATTCTTCCACAAATACGGATATGAAATACTTTGGCTAACTCCTGCAATAATTGCTGTGTTTGATTGGCGTTTAGCCATGGCCGTGTGTTTTTTACCCGGGATGATTGGTCTTCTTCAAGATAATGCTGTTAATGTATTTGGCCACACCAAAGCGTACATTGGTTATCGAAATTTTGAAACCAGAGATATGAGTCAAAATAATTTTGTACTGGGATACCTAGGATGGGGGCAGGGATGGCATAACAATCATCATGCTCGTCCTGGAAATTATGATTTTGGTTCCGGCACATCTAGTAAGTGGTGGGAATTTGACCCATGTGTAATTTTCCTACCGTTATTAGACAACAAACGAAAGTAATTGAATGAGCTTTGAGTATACTAAAAATAACCATTACAAGTGGGGTTGGGGAGACCAATGGTTTAATGAAATGATACCCGGAGCAAAGTTTAGAGTGGATCTAGGGCAGATAACCAGACCTACGGAATCTTTTAGACAAGAATGTATTAATACTGCTAAATTAATCAACAAAGCAACGTCTAAACCGATTGTGTTAAGTTTTAGCGGTGGTATCGATAGTCAGGTAATAGCTCTATCATTTAAAGAAGCTAATATAAATTATACTGCAATCATTGCTACAATATATAGTGCTAACGGAATAATTGTTAATTCGCATGATACTGTAAAAGCTCAACAATTTTGTATTGACAACAACATAATCTGGCAAGAACATAAGATTTATCTTGATAAATTTTTTAATACCAACGGCATAGAATATGCTAAAAGGTACGGGTTCTGCAACATTGAATCAATTATTCATACAGATATAATAGATGCAGTGGGCAAGGATTATTGTTATGTTTCAGGTGAAGGGAAGATCAATGTAGTTCCATATAATAACAATGCAACACCGGAGATTAACCTTACTAAAATGAACAACGGGCTAACCGTGCCGGTGTGGTGGAGAGGAACTAGCCCTATCATGCAACATCTAATCGATAACGACTACGAAGGCACTACTAGTTTTTTTATGTACACTCCAGAAATTATTTTATCTTTGTTAGAACATTCAGTAATTGCAGGTTTTTTAAATGCACAGGATCAATTGTATGATGTATTCTCCGGTTGGATAACCCACCCTACTAATAGATGGAAACTCTACGAATATTTTTATAAACCAACTGCTATTATCAACAATTGGCCGGAATTGGCTCAACGACGTAAATACATAGGATTCGAAACAATGTGGGACACCGAAAACGGAAAAACTGAACTAACATCGTATCAGAAATTAATTTCAACGTGTGTCAATGGTCAATACAAAACCGAAGCCGTTATTACACCCATCGCTAATTTAATTAAACATCTAAAGGGAGAAGAAACTTTAGAATTTAAATCTACCAAGGTTGTTCAGTAAGGTAGTTAAATATGAATGCAAAAGTAGAAATTAATAACATGGAAACTAAAAGTCTAGGATCTAGACTAGATAAAACTGGTACGAGTATTAAAATTATGTCAACATCGCAAATTGGCATGAGTCCTCTATGTTCAATTTATCTAAGAAGTTATGCCGAGTTGATTGAAGCAGGACATGCTTGGCCTCGCATGAATGGCCACAATAAAGTTAGGGCAATATATGCAACTGTTGATGATGAAATTGTAGGATTTATAACCTATGAATTAATGGTTGAGTTAATGATGATACATATTGTGTTCAGTAGAACTGATCCTAAATTTAGGAATCGAGGAATTTACAAACTATTGTTTGCAGAGCTAGAAAAACTAGCAAGATCACTGAAATACGTAAAAATATACAGTGAAACTAGTGTTCACAATGTAGGTATTATAGCAAGCCACGAATCTGTGGGGATGAAGACTATGTTTCTTAAAAACGAAAAAGACCTGTTATGACACTGACAGAACAATTTGACCAAGACGGTTTCATAGGACCTTTAGAGATTATGAGCAGAGAAGAGGCTTTGGAATTTTATTCATTAGTCATGTTGGAAGAACAAATGCATAAGTTAATGAACAGCGACTATCGTTGTAAAAGTAATGTGCTATTTCCATTTGTTGATAAAATTAGTAGGAACCTAAAATTAATCGAATACTTAACACAGCTAATAGGCCCAAATATACATTGTTGGGATACGTTGTTTTGGATAAAGTATCCAGGCGACAACAAAGATGTTAGTTTCCATCAAGATGCTACCTACTGGAATTACGACAAAAAACATCTTTCCGTCACAGCATGGTTTGCCTTTGATGATGTCACCGAAGAACACGGTAGCTTAGAATACATAAAAGGTAGTCATCGTGTATTTCAACGTAGGCATAAAGATGTTAAAACGGAGACTAACTTACTGATGCGTGGGCAAACAGTAGATGAAGACGTACCAAAAGAAAGAATTAAGACTCGAGTGCCTGCAGGACATGTATTATTACATAGCCCTTATATGATACACGGCAGTGATAATAATAAGGCATCAACTCCTCGAGTTGCAATGGGAATGATTTTTGCATCTACAGAATGTAAACCTATCCTTGATATAAGCCCAGAGTCTACTGTTATGGTAGCAGGAGTTGACGAATACAATTACATGATACACGATCCTAGGCCTACAGGCAACTGGGAAGTTGACCTCGTTAATTGGCAGGCGGCCTATGATCGACAACATCTAAACTATTATAAGATGGAACAAAGTACAGCTAACCCTTACGCAAAAATAGAAGAAAGATCCTAACAATGTTTTTTAAAGATTGGCGAGTATGTGACATATCATCTACTAATCTAGAGTTAGATACTGCATTTATCTACTTTATACATGCACGAGCATGGGCATTAAAAGGATGGTTAGGAGGTACACACTCTTGGCTAGCACTATGGTCAAAGAAACTTAGCAAATGGATTGTGGTTGAAAACACAGATGCCGAAACTATTCATTTACAAGGTGCTAATATATTACATTCTGTTCCAACCGGGTGGATAGAAAAAGGACCATTTATTTCAGATCGAGATCCTACACAAAAGTGGTTTGGCTCCAATCCTAAAATTATTAAATGGCAAATAAACAAATTAGACATTGATGATTTTATAGATGCTTGCAATAATTACCCTATAACAAAATTTAAATTACTCACTCAAAACTGTAATACGTTTAGCTCTTTTTTGATTTTGTATTTTAACTTAATATATCTAAAGAGGCCACTGCGATCTGTTGGTTTCCGATCAGCGGCTTGGTGGAGGAAGACCCATGGAATTAAAATTCGAGTATACTGAGAACAATCATTTTAAATGGGGATTTGGAGATGAGTGGTTTAATAGTCCTCAGCTCGGTAAAAAATATTGTATATGTCTTGGATACTGTACTCGCCCTGTAGAATCATTTCGCAGTGAATGTATTCGTGCCGCAAAATTACTAGCAGAAAAAGCAACTAAACCTATTATAGTAGGACTTAGTGGGGGCAGTGATAGTCAAATAGTTTGTCTAGCTATGATTGAAGCAGGTATTCCTTTTACTGTTATTATATCAAGACTTCGTGATACAGATAATAATATTGCCAATGCCCACGACATTAAAACAGCCTATGTCTTTTGTAAAAAATACAACATCGATTATCAAAACTTTGATCTTGATTTAGACAACTACTACAAAACTACAGGCAAAAGATATGCTGAATATTATGGGTTTACTGATACTAGGGTTATTGTACAATGTGCTGTCATGGACTACGTTGGCAAAGACTACTGCTATATAATGGCCGGCGGTGACCCAGAAATGACAGTATACCGGCCTACCTACACTCCTGATCAAGATACCACTAATGTTCCTCGACTAATGGAAGAACGTAATCTCATTGGACCTGTATGGTGGCAAAAGCCGCAGCCTATCATGCGTCATATGATGGAAATGGGCTACGAAGGGACTAGTAAATTTTTCTTATATACTCCCGAGTTAATTGCCGCATATCTAACAGACGATGTTTGCCAACAATTTTATCAAGCACAACGAGCCTTGTACGAAGCATTTTATATTTGGCACAAGGATAATTCTTGGGAACTGTTTCACATGTTGATTAAGCCCTTGCTGACCACTAAACATTGGCCTGAACTTATACAAGCACAAAAGTTAACCGGGTTTGAACACATAGAAAAAGACAAAGAACTAACTGCATTCTACAAAAATATTTTAAAAGAAGCGGCTACTAATAAGGTTGAGAACACTGTCATAACTATTCGAATAGAAGACTTGATCAAATACATAACCACAGAGCACAACTATGCAATTGAGTCAACTCGTTTGATCAGTTAAATGTAATAAAATTTCCACATATTTTGGATAAAAAAGACTTGACAGATAAATAAAAATACTATATAATAGACACAATGAAACAGCTTTTTACGATTATTTCTAAGCCTGAACAATACACCCCATCATATACGATATGGGCAGTGGCATGTTCTAGCCAAAATAATGATCGTACCGGGGGTTCTGTATAGTCTAATATAAATTAAGATTATCTAGAACCCCAGGACTAAACACCCTGGGGTTCTTGTTTTTTAAGGAAAGGAAAAATGGAACACGCAGAAGATAAAAAATTAAACAAACAAGGCCATGAACGGGCTTATGAAACTGCTTTTGAGTTTGAACTAACTCAAGAACAACTTCAAAAACTTATTCAAGCTAAATTTGAACGTGCAAGAATGTATCGAGAAGCGGCAGAAGGTTTGCCAACTTTTGATGTAAACTAGCACAAAGTGGTTGACGGGAAACGAGGTCCTGTGCTACACTATAAACAAGCACAAACGGGCGGCCTGTAGGATAGAGTCTCTTTTGTGAGATGAAAAATTACAGCGTATTAAAGCATTCTTTAAGAACAGGCAGCCTAAGTATTTTAGAGTGCTTTAATACACACATTCGTTCCGAGTACATAGTACAGAGAGGCAGAAAGATAAACTGTTAGAGTGTGTTTTGGAGATGCCGCCGTAATGGTATGGCAGGGGACTGTAAATCCTCCGACTTAGTCACAATAGGTTCGATCCCTATCATCTCCACCAAATTGCCCTTATAGCTCAGTTGGTAGAGCACCTGATTTGTAATCAGGTTGTCCCGTGTTCGATTCATGGTGGGGGCACCAGTTAGTTTCGGAGTGTAGCACAGCCTGGTAGTGCGCCTGCTTTGGGAGCAGGAGGTCCAAGGTTCGAATCCTTGTACTCCGACCAAATTTGCGAGTATGGAGAAATTGGTAGACTCAAGAGACTTAAAATCTCTCGCTGTAATGGCATCCCGGTTCGACCCCGGGTACTCGCACCATGATCAGGACGTTAACTCAGTTGGTAGAGTTCTTCGCTTACACCGAAGCTGTCGGCGGTTCGAACCCGTCACGTCCTACCATATAAAATACATTGATGTGTGACTGCGTCATTCATTTGAGTGAGAGGCCTGCTAAAGCGGCAGGATGTCAGTGTACAGTGGTGGCTGTAGCTCAGTTGGTAGAGTCCAGGATTGTGATTCCTGTTGTCGTGGGTTCGAGCCCCATCAGCCACCCCAGACCTCATTAGCTCAGTGGTAGAGCACAATCTTGATAAGGTTGGGGTCCGTGGATCGTTCCCACGATGAGGTACCAAATACAATGCCAGCGAGACTTGGAAGTCAGAGAGGTCTTATACACCTTTTAGCGCCAGATTAGCGTTCTTGAGAGGGTTCGATCCCCTCCGCTGGTACCAGGTAATATAGCATAACGGTAGTGCAACACCTTCATACGGTGCCCAGTGTAGGTTCGACTCCTACTATTACCACCAAACAAGGAAGCGTGGGTGAGCTGGCTTAAACCAACAGTCTTGAAAACTGTCGTGTCGAAAGGCACCGTGAGTTCGAATCTCACCGCTTCCACCATTGTTGTATAAAAACAACACCATGGTTGACACTTATTTGCATAGGTGTTATACTATAGGTTAGTTAGAAGTTTTGGTCTGTTCGTATAGAGGTTATTACTGCGGATTGTCTATCCGCTTACGGGGGTTCGATTCCCCCACAGGCCGCCAAAATTTGTTCTCTGATAGCTCAGTTGGTAGAGCACTTGACTGTTAATCAAGTTGTCCCTGGTTCGAGCCCAGGTCGGAGAGCCAAACCCCGTTTACACTTTTACGTTAACAAAGTGGGTGAGGCAATCACCATAGAAAGTGCTAGGTGTGTAGTGCAATGACCATCCGTACTCTGTAGTGGAGTGGCGGGAACGCATTAGGTGAGGTACAATACCTTTCCAGAAGAACAAATGTTGTGGACGGAGTAAACGCCCAGTCTAGGGCTCCTGTGGTGGGAGTAGCTAGACACTTTAGTTGATAGCATAGCTCGCGGGCCAATGTACACGGCCCACCTTGTTCGAACCGGAGTCCTGTGATACTAGTAAATGTATCTGTAAGATACTACATCAGGTAGGAAGAGAATAGTAAACTGTGCTATCAACTAAAGTGGAGGATGGGCTTGGCCTATAAATATTTGATGTTTAAAAAATTAAATTTACTCCCATTAGGTCTAACATTGGATGATTTGATCTTAAGAAAAGACGGAGTAAGTGAGTCTAATTTTAAAGAATTTAATATTAAAAATAAAGATCTGTTAAATGCAAATTTGGCAAAGATACTTGTATTCAAAATACCGCCGGACAAAGTAAACATAACCACAATAACTGCGCCTGGTACACGAGCACATCAAGATCGGTGGCCAGTGGCCCTTAACTTTTATCTCACAGTGGGTAATGAGCGCACCTGGATATGGAAGATCAAGGATGGAGTTGATGCATCGATTGTATACAACGAGCATGTAAATATTTTCAAATATGATGATTTAGAAAAAGTTGATTCTTATGTAGCCGATCAAAATGATGTTTATTTGCTAGATACTAGTGCTATACATTCAGTTTGGAAGGCAGAAAACAGTGCTCCTAGGCATATACTAAGATTTGCTTGGGAAAAAAATACATTTGATGAAATTTTGGACAGCATTTTGCCAGTGTAAAAAACTGGTTGACATCATGTCAAAATGACAGTATAATACATACTGTAATAAATTAACGCGGGGTGGAGAAGTGGCAACTCACTAGGCTCATAACCTAAAGATCGGCGGTTCGAATCCGTCCCCCGCAACCATTTGTTGGGGATTGGTGTAGTGGTAGCACACAGGATTTTGATTCCTAGAGTATAAGTTCGATTCTTATATCCCCTGCCAGTTATGGAGCGTTCGTCTATCGGTTAGGACATCAGGTTTTCATCCTGAGAAGAGGGGTTCGACTCCCCTACGCTCTTCCAAGACGTTCCGGGTGTCTCCGGATAGTGTGACCCACACGATGAGAAGTAGTGTGACAACTACGGGTGGTAGTCTTTGAACCTAAAGGCCGCTAGCAATGCGAGAACGGTCCCTGTCGGGAAGCGGGTGGAAGGAGTGTGTGATGGGTATGATAGCGTCATATCTTGATACTCTATAATTACCGCCGGGGGATGCAGAGC
>Ga0114975_10000167_pt1 | contig 48536 bp, 52 predicted proteins | sample S_130626_EF_Meta_FD_87031 | JGI IMG/M metagenome (GOLD analysis project Ga0114975, IMG submission 87031) | Freshwater microbial communities from Lake Simoncouche, Canada to study carbon cycling - S_130626_EF_MetaG | ecosystem: Environmental > Aquatic > Freshwater > Lake | place: Lake...
AGAGAAAGAGCAGGATTTGAAGTTCGTGACGTACACTACACCCACTACGGTCGTTTGTGTACTATCGAAACTCCAGAAGGTCCAAACATTGGTTTGATCTCCTCACTTTGCGTACACGCTAAGGTAAATTCCATGGGCTTCTTAGAAACCCCTTACCGAAAGGTAGACAATGGAAAAGTCAGCATGAAGGCGGAAGACATTGTCTTCTTGACCGCTGAAGAAGAGGATAACCACAACATCGCACAGGCAAACGCTTCTTTGGATGACAAAGGACGTTTCTTGAATGAAAAAGTAAAGGCACGATTTGAAGGTGACTTCCCTGTGCTTGAGCCAAGCGAAATTACCTACATGGATGTTGCTCCAAACCAGATTGTTTCGGTTGCAGCTTCCTTGATTCCTTTCTTGGAGCATGATGATGCAAACCGCGCCCTAATGGGATCCAACATGCAGCGTCAGGCAGTTCCTTTGTTGAAGCCAGAAGCACCAATTGTTGGTACTGGTTTGGAAAGCAAAGCTGCCATCGATTCAAGAGCGCTTCTAATTGCTGAGGCAGATGGAGTAGTGGAATATGTAGATGCGAAGAAAATTACCATCAAGTACGATCTGACTTCAGACGAATTGTTGGTGAATTTCTCTGACGAATACAGAACTTATGATTTGATCAAATTCAGAAGAACCAACCAGGATACCACCATCAATTTGACTCCTTTGGTATTGAAGGGAGAAAAAGTGAAAAAAGGTCAGGTGCTCGTGGAAGGTTATTCAACCAACCAAGGTGAATTGGCACTAGGTAAAAACCTAAAAGTGGCCTACATGCCTTGGCAAGGATATAACTTCGAAGATGCGATCGTGATTTCTGAGCGTGTGGTTCGTGAAGACATCTTCACTTCCATCCACGTGGAAGAATTTCAACTAGAAGTTCGTGATACCAAGCGTGGAGAAGAGGAACTTACCTCTGAAATTCCAAACGTTTCTGAAGAGGCTGTAAAGCATTTGGATGAGAACGGAATTATCCGAGTAGGTGCCGAAGTAAAAGAAGGAGACATCATCATCGGTAAGATCACACCAAAAGGAGAAACTGACCCAACTCCAGAAGAGAAGCTCTTGAGAGCAATCTTCGGGGATAAGGCTGGGGATGTGAAAGATGCTTCCTTGAAGGCATCACCTTCCTTGAATGGAGTGGTCATCGAAACCAAATTATTCTCTCGTCCAAAGAAAGACAAGGACAACCGTGCCAAGTCTAAGGCTGAGGTAGAAAAGTTGAAGGGCAAGTACGCCAAAGATTTGTTGGGCATCCGCTCGCGCATGATCAGCAAGTTGGTGACTTTGCTAGAAGGTAAAACTTCGCAAGGGGTGAAGCACAAGTTTGGGGATGAAATCATCACCAAAGGAGTGAAGTTCAATGCAAAGAACATTGAAAACAACCTCTTCCCTGCTAAAAACCCTTACAGAGACGAGTCAAACTACAATGTACCAGAAGAAGCCAACCTGGTTTCTGACATCATTCTAGACGAGTGGACAGAGGATACCTACACCAATAGCTTGATTGTCAAGTTGGTGAAGAACTACACCAACTCTAGAAATGAAATTTCTGGAAGATTCAAGCGCGATCGCTTTACCTTAGAAGTAGGAGATGAATTGCCTGCAGGTATCGTACAGCTTGCCAAAGTATACATCGCCAAGAAGCGTAAGCTGAAGGTGGGAGATAAGATGGCAGGTCGTCACGGTAACAAAGGTATTGTAGCTCGAATCGTACGTGACGAAGACATGCCTTTCCTAGAGGATGGCACGCCGATGGATATCGTATTGAACCCACTAGGTGTACCTTCTCGAATGAACATCGGCCAGATTTTCGAAACTGTGCTTGCATGGGCAGGTCAGAAGCTTGGAAAGAAATATGCTACGCCAATTTTCGATGGAGCTACCTTGGATGAGGTATCTGCAGAACTTTCGGCAGCCGGACTTCCTGCTTTTGGTAGAACCTACCTATACGATGGTTTGAGTGGTAACCGTTTTGACCAGCCTGTAACAGTAGGGATTACCTACATGTTGAAGTTGGGTCACTTGGTAGATGACAAGATGCACGCACGTTCCATCGGACCATACTCACTCATCACACAGCAGCCGCTGGGTGGTAAGGCACAGTTTGGTGGACAGCGATTTGGAGAAATGGAAGTATGGGCACTCGAAGCATTCGGTGCATCCCATGTTCTTCAAGAGATCTTGACCGTGAAGTCGGATGACGTAATCGGTAGAGCAAAAGCATACGAAGCGATTGTGAAAGGTGAAAACCTTCCTAAGCCAAACATTCCTGAATCCTTCAATGTATTGGTTCACGAATTGAGAGGCTTGGCTCTTGAAATTACCTTGGATTAATTTGGCTCATGGGGCGGGCAACCGCCCTAAACATATCTCAAAAAACTATGTCGTTTAGAAAAAATAAAAAACTGAACAACGATTTCTCCCGAGTTACCATCAGTTTAGCTTCTCCAGAATCTATTCTGGATAGCTCAAATGGCGAGGTAACCCAGCCAGAGACCATCAACTATAGAACTTACAAGCCTGAAATGGGCGGCTTGTTCTGCGAGCGCATCTTTGGTCCAGTAAAGGATTGGGAATGTCATTGCGGGAAATACAAGCGCATTCGATACAAAGGAATCATTTGTGATCGATGTGGAGTGGAAGTGACGGAGAAGAAAGTACGCCGTGAGCGCATGGGCCATATTGAATTGGTGGTACCGGTTGCACACATCTGGTACTTCAAGTCCCTACCAAACAAAATTGGATACTTGCTCGGTTTGCCTACCAAGAAATTGGATCAAATCGTGTATTACGAGCGCTATGTAGTCGTACAGGCGGGTGTGAAAGCAGAAGAAGGGGTACAATACCTTGACTTCTTGACTGAAGACGAATACTTGGATATCATGGATAAGTTGCCAAAGGAAAACCACCTTTTGGATGATATGGATCCTAACAAGTTCATTGCAAGAATGGGTGCTGAGGCACTTGAAATGTTGCTTGCACGCTTGGATTTGGATGATCTTTCCTACTCGCTTCGCCACCAGGCTGCCACCGATACTTCGCAGCAGCGTAAGGCTGAAGCCCTCAAGCGATTGAAGGTAGTGGAAGCTTTCCGTGATGCAAGAACACGCATCGAAAACCGTCCAGAGTGGATGGTCGTTCGCATGGTTCCTGTGATTCCACCGGAATTGAGACCGTTGGTTCCTTTGGATGGTGGTCGTTTTGCGACTTCCGATTTGAATGACTTGTACCGTCGTGTTATCATTCGTAACAACCGTTTGAAGCGTTTGATCGATATCAAGGCTCCAGAGGTGATTTTGAGAAACGAGAAGCGAATGTTGCAGGAAGCGGTAGACTCCTTGTTCGACAACTCTAGAAAAGTAAATGCGGTAAGATCAGATGGTAACCGTGCCTTGAAGTCACTTTCAGACATGTTGAAAGGAAAACAGGGTCGTTTCCGTCAAAACTTGCTCGGTAAGCGTGTGGATTACTCCGGTCGATCTGTAATCGTCGTAGGTCCTGAATTGAAGCTTCACGAGTGTGGTCTTCCTAAAAATATGGCAGCTGAGCTATTTAAGCCATTTATCATTCGCAAGCTCATCGAAAGAGGCATTGTGAAGACGGTAAAGTCTGCTAAGAAAATTGTAGATCGTAAGGACCCAGTAGTTTGGGATATTTTGGAAAATGTATTGAAGGGACACCCTGTGCTTCTCAACCGTGCTCCAACACTTCACAGATTGGGTATCCAGGCATTCCAGCCAAAATTGATCGAAGGAAAAGCGATTCAGTTGCACCCACTGGTGTGTACTGCATTCAACGCTGACTTTGATGGTGACCAGATGGCGGTACACGTACCACTAGGTCATGAGGCAATTTTGGAAGCTTCTACCTTGATGCTTTCTGCACACAACATTTTGAACCCTGCCAATGGCGCGCCAATTACTGTACCTTCTCAAGACATGGTTTTGGGTCTGTACTATGTAACTAAAGGTAAAATGTCTACCCCTGAGGAAGTAATCCTTGGACAAGGAATGACGTTTTATAGCCAGGAAGAAGTGATCATTGCCATGAATGAAGGCCAGCTTTCCAAGCATGCCAACATTAAGTGTAAGGTAAAAGTACGCACGGCTACTGGAGAGATTCAGGATCAAATCATCGAAACGGTGGCTGGCCGATTGATCTTCAACCAGTTTGTGCCTGAGGAAGTAGGGTATGTCAACGAGCTTTTGACTAAGAAAAAACTGCAGCAAATCATCGCTCAGGTAGTTAAGGTTTGTGGCATCGCTCGCACTGCCCAATTCTTGGATGATATCAAGCATTTAGGTTTCCAGATGGCCTACCAAGGTGGACTTTCTATGGGTCTGAATGATGTAATCATCCCAGACGAAAAAGTACCGATGATTGCAAAGGCGAAAGAGGAAGTGGACCAAGTATGGAACAACTACCTCATGGGTCTAATCACGGACAACGAACGATACAACCAAGTAATTGATATTTGGACTCGTACCAACTCTCATTTGACGAATAATCTGATGAAGAAGATGGAAGAGGACAAGCAAGGATTCAACGCCATCTACATGATGATGCACTCTGGCGCTAGAGGTTCTAGAGAGCAAATCCGTCAGTTGGGTGGTATGAGAGGATTGATGGCCAAGCCGCAGAAAAACCTTCAAGGGTCTGTTGGTGAAATCATCGAAAACCCAATTTTGTCTAACTTCAAAGAAGGTCTTGACGTATTGGAGTACTTCATCTCTACCCACGGTGCCCGTAAGGGTCTTGCCGATACGGCATTGAAAACTGCGGATGCGGGCTACTTGACTCGTCGTCTCGTGGATGTGGCACAAGACATGATCATCACCGAGGAGGATTGCGGTACGTTGAGAGGTCTAGTTGTACAACCATTGAAAGACAACGACGAAATCGTAGAGCCACTTTCTGAGCGTATTGTAGGCAGAGTATCTGTACACGATGTGTACGACTTGGTTACAGATAAATTGATCGTTACCGCAGGCATAGAGATCTCTGACGAGGTAGCTAAGCAAGTGGACGAGTCTTCTATTGAAGAAGTAGAGATCCGTTCTGTATTGACTTGCGAAACCCGTCGTGGAGTATGTGCAAAATGCTACGGCCGTAACCTTGCTACCGGAAGAATGGTACAGGCAGGTGAGGCAGTAGGTGTAATTGCAGCGCAATCCATCGGTGAACCTGGTACTCAGTTGACTCTTCGAACCTTCCACGTAGGTGGTACAGCTTCCAACATGGCAGTTGATGCCAGCATCAATGCCAAATTTGATGGAGTGGTTGAGTTTGAAGAAGAGTTGAGGTATTTGGAAACTACCGATAGAGAAGGACAATCTGTAACAATGGTAATGGGTCGTTCTGGTGAAATTAAAATTAACGAAGCCAAGACAGGAAAGACACTTGTGTCCAACCATGTGCCTTATGGAGCAATTCTGAACGTGAAAAATGGTCAGAAAATCACCAAAGGGGAGTCACTATGTACTTGGGATCCATACAACGCAGTCATTCTCTCTGAGTTTGACGGTACTGTAGAATTCGAATCTGTAGTTGAGGGCATTACTTACAAAGAAGTAGCCGATGATCAAACTGGATTCCGTGAGAAAGTAATCATTGAAACTAAGGATAGAACGAAGAACCCTGCTATTATCGTGAATTACAAAGGTGACTCAAAAACCTACAATATCCCTGTAGGTGCTCACTTGGCAGTCGAGTCAGGAGAAAAGGTGAAGTCTGGACAAATCTTGGTAAAAATCCCACGTTCTGTAGGAAAAACTCGAGACATTACTGGAGGTCTTCCTCGAGTAACGGAATTGTTCGAAGCTAGAAACCCATCCAACCCAGCTGTAGTATCTGAGATTGACGGCGTAGTAACTTACGGTGGTGTGAAGCGTGGTAACCGAGAGATCATCATCGAATCCAAGGATGGGGTGATCAAGAAATACATGGTGTCCTTGTCTAAGCACATCTTGGTTCAGGAGAACGACTTCATCCGTGCAGGCGAGCCGCTTTCTGATGGAGCCATCACACCAAGTGACATTCTATCGATCAAAGGTCCAACTGCAGTACAGGAGTACCTTGTGAATGAAATTCAGGAAGTATACCGTCTTCAAGGTGTAAAAATCAACGACAAGCACATCGAAGTGATTGTATCACAAATGATGCAGAAAGTTGAGATTCTTGACGCAGGTAATACGAGCTTCTTGCAAAACCAAGTGGTAGATAAGTGGGCATTCCGTGAGGAGAACGATAGCATTTTGGACAAGAAAATTGTTTTGGATGCAGGAGACTCTTCTACCTTGAAGCCAGGAATGATCATTTCAGCGCGAAGACTTCGTGATGAAAATTCAAGCCTGAAGCGTAAGGACCTTAAGTTGGTGCAGGTAATGGATGCCGAAACGGCTGTTTCTGCACCTACCTTGCAAGGTATTACTGCGGCTTCTTTGGGAACTGAGAGCTTTATTTCTGCTGCTTCCTTCCAGGAAACTACCAAAGTACTTTCTGAAGCGGCTATCCGAGGCAAGCGCGACGAGTTGAAAGGATTGAAGGAAAACGTAATTGTAGGCCACTTGATTCCTGCCGGAACCGGTCAGCGAAGAATTTTGGGTATGATTGTGGGATCCAAGTCAGAATATGACACGCTTTCTGAAAACATGGAAAAGAAGTCTGCAAAGGCAACTAGCGAAGCAATTCTATAAATTGAATTAGTAATCCTTATAAAGGCCTGTACTTACTATACAGGCCTTTTTTAATCTTAAAAAATTATGGAAGACAACGATTTATCAAACCAGCAAATCAATGTGGAGCTCCCAGAGGAAATTGCAGAAGGCATTTACTCCAATTTGGCGATGATTGCACATTCCAATTCGGAGTTTGTGATTGATTTTATTCGATTAATGCCGGGAGTACCTAAGGCAAAGGTTAAATCACGAATTATTGTGACGCCAGATCATGCTAGGCGATTGCTTTCGGCCCTGAAGGAAAATATTGAAAAATATGAGGCGGCCTATGGGAAAATTAACCAAGGAGGCGGCGCTCCAACCTTTCCGATTTCTTTCGGAACCCCAGGAGAAGCTTAACAAAAATATAAGTCCTTAATTTTGTTACTCTTATTACTTCTTGTACCTTTGCGTTCCAAAAAATAACAGTTTACAGACTATCTAAATTTTAATCAGTTAATGCCTACTATTCAACAATTAGTAAGAAAAGGTAGAAATACACTGGAATTCAAATCAAAATCTCGGGCTTTGGATGCTTGTCCACAGCGTAGAGGGGTTTGTACTCGCGTGTACACTACGACGCCTAAGAAGCCTAACTCAGCGATGAGAAAGGTAGCTAGGGTACGATTGACAAATGGAAAAGAAGTGAATGCTTACATTCCAGGAGAGGGTCACAATTTGCAAGAGCACTCTATTGTATTGATTAGAGGTGGTCGTGTAAAGGATCTTCCAGGTGTAAGATACCACATCATCCGCGGTGCATTGGATACTGCTGGAGTAAAAGACCGTAAGCAAGGTCGCTCCAAGTACGGTGCTAAAAGACCTAAAGCTGGCAAGGGTGCACCTGCAGCTGCTCCAGGCAAAAAGAAATAATTAAGACCTTAAAAAGAAATGAGAAAAGCGGAACCAAAGAAGAGATATATTCTTCCTGATCCAAAGTTCAATGATACTTTGGTCACCAAGTTTGTAAACTGTCTGATGTATGACGGGAAGAAGAGTATTGCTTACAACATTTTCTATGATGCAGTAGCCAAAGTAGAAGATAAAGTAGGTGAGAATGGTCTTGAAGTTTGGAAAAAAGCGCTTAACAATATTGCTCCCACTGTAGAAGTGAAGAGTCGTAGAGTTGGTGGTGCTACGTTCCAGGTTCCTATGGAAGTCAGACCTGAAAGAAAAATGGCCCTTGGTATCAAGTGGATGATTCTTTACTCTCGTAGAAGAGGAGAGAAGACCATGATGGACCGACTGGCGGGAGAGATCATCGCGGCAGCAAAAGGCGAAGGAGCCGCTGTCAAGAAGAAGGACGATACGCACAGAATGGCTGAGGCGAACAAGGCATTCTCCCACTTTAGATTTTAACTGAAATGGCAAGAGATCTAAAATACACCAGAAACATCGGTATTGCGGCCCACATTGACGCGGGCAAGACGACAACTACGGAGCGTATTCTTTACTATTCTGGGAAGTCACACAAAATCGGAGAAGTGCACGAAGGTGCAGCTACGATGGACTGGATGGCTCAAGAGCAAGAAAGAGGAATTACGATTACCTCTGCGGCAACGACCGTTTTCTGGGATTACAGAAGCAATCAGTACCAAATTAACATCATTGATACTCCAGGTCACGTAGACTTCACAGTAGAAGTAAACCGTTCCTTGAGAGTATTGGATGGACTTGTTTTCCTTTTCTCTGCGGTAGACGGGGTTGAGCCTCAGTCTGAGACCAACTGGAGATTAGCGGACAACTACAAAGTCGCTCGAATTGGTTTCGTCAACAAGATGGACCGTTCAGGAGCCGATTTCTTGATGGTGTGTAAGCAAGTAAAAGAAATGCTTGGTTCCCACGCTGTTCCCTTGCAGTTACCTATCGGTGCTGAAGATAAGTTCACCGGAGTAGTTGACTTGATCAACAACCGTGCGATTATCTGGAACGAGCACGACATGGGCATGACGTTTAAAGAAGTGCCGATTCCTGAGGACATGAAGGAAGAAGTAGCGGAATACAGAGAGTACTTGCTCGAAGCTGTTGCTGATTACGACGAGTCTTTGATGGAGAAGTTTTTTGAAGATCCTAATTCCATCACGGAAGCGGAAATCTTGAAAGCATTGCGTGCTGCGACCATTGACATGAAAATTGTACCAATGGTTTGTGGTTCTTCTTTCAAAAATAAAGGCGTACAAACCATGCTAGATCTAGTGATGGAATTGTTGCCTTCTCCATTGGATAAAGACGCCATTTTTGCTACCGACTTGGATGATGAGGATAAGGAAGTAGCTATTAACCCTGTGGAGACTGAGCCATTCACTGGCTTGGCATTCAAAATTGCAACAGATCCTTTCGTAGGTCGTTTGTGCTTTGTAAGAGCATACTCAGGCGTATTGGAGTCTGGATCTTATGTGTTCAATAGCCGTTCAGGTAATAAAGAGCGGATCTCTCGAGTGTTCCAAATGCACGCCAACAAGCAAAACCAAATCGAAAGATTGGTTGCAGGTGATATTGGAGCAGTTGTAGGATTTAAGGACATCAAGACAGGAGATACCCTTTGCGACGAAAAGCGTAAAGTAGTATTGGAGTCCATGGTGTTCCCTGAGCCAGTAATTGGTTATGCAATCGAGCCTAAGACCCAGGCAGATGTAGATAAGCTAGGTATGGCAATTGCCAAACTAGTAGAAGAAGATCCTACCCTTCAGGTAAATACAGACCACGAAACTGGTCAGACTATCCTTCGCGGTATGGGTGAACTTCACCTTGAGATCATCATCGATCGAATGAAGCGTGAATTCAAGGTAGAGATCAACCAAGGTGCTCCTCAGGTTGCTTATAAAGAAGCTTTATTTGCTTCTGTTGAGCACAAAGAGACCTACAAAAAGCAAACCGGTGGTAAAGGTAAATTTGCCGATATCGTATTTGAATTGGGACCTAAGGCTCCAGATCCAGAGACGAACGAAATCAAGGCAGGTTTGGACTTTGTCAATGGTATCGTGGGTGGTGTAATTCCAAAGGAATTCATTCAGCCGGTTCAAAAAGGTTTCCAGGAGGCCATGAAAAATGGACCTTTGGCAGGTTATCCAATTGAATCCATGAAGGTTCGCCTGTTCCACGGTTCTTACCACGATGTCGATTCAGATGCCCTTTCTTTTGAATTGGCTGCAAGAATTGGTTTCAAAGAAGCTGCGAAAAAGTGTAAGCCTCAGTTGTTGGAGCCAATTATGTCGGTAGACGTAATTACTCCTGACGAATATACTGGACCGATCACGGGTGACTTGAACAGAAGAAGAGGGATGATGAAAGGGATGGACACCAAGGGTACCTCTACGGTAGTTAAGGCCAACGTTCCTTTGTCCGAATTGTTCGGTTACGTAACTGATTTGAGAACAATCACTTCAGGTAGAGCAACGGCTTCGTTGACGTTCTCTCACTACGAGCCTGTTCCAAATAACATTGCGGAAGCTGTAATTGCCAAAGTAAAAGGTGAAAAATCCTAATCGATAAGAAAATGAATCAGAAAATCAGAATAAAATTGAAATCATACGATCACAGCCTGGTGGACAAGTCATCAGAGAAGATCGTGAAGGCAGTGAAAGCGACCGGTGCTGTAGTGGTAGGTCCAATTCCCTTGCCAACTAAGAAAGAAAAGTTTACCGTGTTGAAGTCCCCACACGTAAACAAGAAAGCGAGAGATCAGTACCAGCTTTGTACGTACAAGCGTTTGGTAGATATCTACTCTAACTCTTCTAAAACTGTGGATGCTTTGATGAAAATCGAGCTTCCAAGTGGAGTAGACGTAGAAATCAAAGTCTGACCCGCTTTGTTTATGAATTTAAAAGGCCCCGCCCATGCGGGGCCTTTTTTTGTATAGAAGGGGATAGTTTAGTAGGGCGTGTCTGCAATTGCCCATATTTTTTTGTAATTAATTGAAAATAGTGCAGTTGGGATTTGCTGCCAAATATTATTTCAGTAACTTTGCAGTCCTTAAAAAGGGCCCAAGTGTACATACCTTGGGTGGTTATCAAAATATCTTAGTAAAGATGTCTGGTATTATAGGTAAAAAAGTAGGTATGACTAGCATCTTCAGTGCCGATGGACGTAATGTCGCATGCACGCTAATAGAAGCTGGTCCTTGCGTAGTGACGCAAGTAAAAAACGTCGAAACAGACGGGTACAACGCAGTGCAGTTGGGATTCGGTGAGCGTAAGGAGAAAAACACTCCTAAGCCACTTATTGGCCATTTCAAAAAGGCTGGTACAACTCCCAAGCAGAAAGTTGTTGAGTTCAGAGACTTTAATGGTCAAGTAGAACTCGGTAAGATAGTAAGTGCAGGAGAGCTATTCGTAGAAGGAGACTTCGTCGATGCCATTGGTACTTCAAAAGGTAAAGGATTCCAAGGCGTAGTAAAGCGTCACGGTTTTGCTGGTGTGGGTGGACAAACTCACGGTCAGCACAACAGAGGAAGACACCCAGGTTCGATTGGTGCTTGTTCTTGGCCATCACGTGTATTCAAAGGCATGAAAATGGCTGGTAGAATGGGTGGTGACCGTGTTACGGTTCCTAACCTACGTGTATTGAGAGTGTATGCAGAGCAAAACCTTATTTTGGTTTCTGGTTCGGTACCTGGTCCAAAAAATTCATTTGTTATTCTGGAGAAGTAAGCCATGGAACTAGCTGTAATTAATCATAAAGGACAAGATACAGGTAGAAAGGTTAGCCTTTCTGACGAAATCTTTGGCATTGAGCCCAACGATAACGCGATTTACCTGGATGTGAAGCAGTACCTGGCCAACCAGAGACAGGGAACACATAAATCTAAAGAAAGAAACGAAGTAGCGGGATCAACTCGTAAGATCAAAAAGCAAAAAGGTACCGGTGGTGCTCGTGCTGGATCTTTGAAGGCCCCTAACTTCCGTGGTGGAGGTAGAGTATTTGGTCCAAGACCAAGAGACTATTCCTTCAAATTAAATAAGAAAGTGAAGCAATTGGCGCGTAAGTCAGCCCTAGCTTATAAGGTAAAAGAAAATAGTTTGATGGTTTTGGAAGATGTGTCTTTCGATGCAGCAAAAACCAAAAACTACCTATCCTTTTTGAGCGGCCTTTCATTGACTGGCAAGAAGACCTTATTGGTTCTTGCTGAAGACAATAAGAATGTGTTTCTGTCAAGCAGAAACCTTCCAAAGGCAAAAGTTGTGACCGTCGATGATGTAAATACTTACCAACTCCTGCATGCTGATCAATTGATGCTTTGTGAAGGATCTGTAAGTAAGTTAGAAACCATTTTAGCGAAATAAGACTATGGAAATTCTAAAACAGCCTCTAATCACAGAGAAAGTATCTGCAGGCAACGAAAAAGGAGTTTACGGCTTTATCGTCGAAAAAACTGCTGACAAGCTTCAGATCAAGTCATCTGTGGAGAAAAAGTATGGTGTACATGTAGTATCCGTACGAACCATGAGATATGCCGCGAAGCACAAGACAAGATACACCAACAACAAAGTAGTGTCAGGCTTCACCAATGCATACAAGAAAGCAATTGTGCAAGTAGCCGATGGTGAAGTAATTGATTTTTACGGAGAACTTTAATTGAATCAATATCATGGCAGTTAAAAAATTAAATCCTGTAACTCCAGGAACCCGATTTAGAGTAGCTCCTGCATTTGACGAGATTACTGCGTCGAAGCCTGAGAAATCTCTTATCGCTTCTTTGAAGAAATCAGGTGGTAGAAATAATGAAGGCAAGATGACCGCTCGCTACATTGGTGGTGGTCACAAGCGAAGACTACGTATCGTAGATTTTCAGCGAAGCAAGTTTGGAGTACCTGCTACTGTAAAGAGCATTGAGTACGATCCAAACCGCTCAGCCCGTATCGCCCTACTGTATTATGCAGACGGTGCTAAGGCCTACATTATCGCTCCGGAAGGTTTGCAAGTGGGACAAACAGTGATTTCCGGTGAGAAAGTTGCTCCTGAAGTGGGCAACGCCATGCACATGGTCAACATTCCAATGGGTACAATTGTACACAATGTGGAGTTGAAGCCTGGTAAAGGTGGTGCTTTGGCAAGAAGTGCTGGAGGGTATGCCCAGATCGTAGCTAGAGATCCTAGATACGTGACGGTAAAATTACCTTCTGGAGAAATGAGATTGATTCTTGGTGTATGTATGGCTACAGTAGGAACTGTAGGTAATGCAGATCACATGAACGTGGTATTGGGTAAGGCTGGACGTAAGCGCTGGCTGGGAGTAAGACCTCGTACAAGAGGTGTTGCGATGAACCCAGTAGATCACCCTATGGGTGGTGGTGAAGGGCGTTCTTCTGGTGGTCACCCTAGATCCCGTAAAGGGCTTCTTTCTAAGGGTAAGAAAACCAGATCTCCCAAGAAGTATTCAAACAAGTTCATCATCAGCAAACGATCTAAGTAAATATGGCACGTTCATTAAAAAAAGGTCCTTATATCGAACACCATTTGGTGAAGAAAGTAGATGTTATGAACGAGTCTGGCAAGAAATCTGTCATCAAGACTTGGTCAAGAAAATCTATGATCTCCCCAGATTTCGTGGGACATACCTTCGCTGTGCATAATGGGAATAAGTTTATCCCTGTTTTTGTAACCGATAACATGGTAGGTCATAAATTGGGTGAATTTGCACCCACTCGTAACTTCCGTGGCCACATTGCTAAAAAAGATAAAGGAAAGAGATAATCATGGAAGCACTAGCAAGATTGAAAAATGTTCCTACCTCCCCTCGCAAGATGCGTTTAGTCGCTGACTTGGTGAGAGGCAAGCGAGTAGGTGTGGCACTTAGTATTTTGAAATTCACGCCCAACCATCCCGCTATCCGTTTGGAGAAGTTAGTTCTCTCCGCGGTGGCCAACTGGCAAGCAAAAAATCCTGAAGTGAAATTGGAAGAGGCAGATCTTTTCGTAAAAACCATCATGGTTGACGAAGGACGTTCTCTAAAGAGACTTCGGACTGCTCCTCAGGGACGTGGACACAGAATCCGCAAAAGATCCAATCATGTAACCCTCGTTATTGATTCATTCAATACTGAAGCAGTTACCGCTGATGTAGTAGTAAACAACGAAAAGGCAAATTAAGAAAGACTATGGGACAAAAAATTAACCCAATAGGATTTAGACTTGGTGTAATCAAAGGCTGGGATTCCAACTGGTATGGTGGGAAAGACTTTGCTGAGAAATTATACGAAGATCAACAAATCCGTAAGTACGTCCTTGCCAGAATACCTAAAGGCGGTATTGCCAAAGTGATCATCGAGCGTACGCTTAAAAGAATCACCTTGACAATTCATACTGCTAGACCAGGTGTTGTGATTGGTAAGGGTGGTGCCGAAGTAGATAAGCTTAAGGAGGAACTAAAGAAGATCACCAACAAGGATATTCAGATTAATATCTTTGAAATCAAACGTCCCGAAATGGATGCTAAATTGGTTGGTGAGTCTATCGCACAGCAACTTCAAGCTAGAATATCTTTCCGTCGTGCAATGAAGCAGGCGATAGCAGCCACCATGAGAGTGGGCGCTGAAGGAATTAAAGTTAAGCTTTCTGGCCGATTGGGCGGAGCCGAAATGGCACGTTCAGAAATGTACAAGGAGGGAAGAATTCCTCTTCACACACTTAGAGCAGACATTGATTATGCCCTTTCTGAAGCACTTACCGTGTACGGAATTATCGGCATCAAGGTGTGGATTTTTAAGGGTGAGGTGTACGGAAAGAGAGATCTTTCTCCAAACCAAGGTGCAGCCAACGAGCCGAAAGGTGGTCAGCGTGGTCCAGCACCAAAGGGGCGTGATAACGACGGTCCAAAACGCAGAAAAAGAACTAACTAATTTTCCCTTTCCAAGTGAGAAATCATGTTACAGCCGAAAAGAACTAAATATAGGAAAATGCACAAGGGCCGTGTCAAAGGTCTTGCGCAAAGAGGGCACGAGCTTTCTTTTGGCAACTTTGGCATTAAATCCCTTGAGCCAGGATGGATTACTTCTCGCCAGATCGAGGCAGCACGTATTGCCATGACAAGAGCTATGAAGAGAGAAGGTCAGGTTTGGATCAGGATATTCCCTGACAAGCCGATCACTAAAAAGCCCGCAGAGGTTCGTATGGGTAAAGGTAAGGGTGCTCCAGAATACTGGGTGGCCGTTATCAAGCCAGGTACAATCCTTTTCGAAGCTACAGGCGTGAGTCTGGAGACTGCTCAAGAGGCACTAAGACTTGCACAGCAGAAGCTGCCTGTAAGTACACGATTTGTTGTAAGAAGAGACTACGCTGAATAATCAGGAATTATGAAAAACGCAGAAATCAAATCACTTACAGCAAGTGAGATCGCCGAGCGAATTGTCGCCGAGCAGGAGAATCTAAGCAAATTGAAGTTTGCTCATGCGATATCTCCTATAGAGAATCCTAATAGAATCAGAGAGTCCAAGCGTTTCATCGCAAGATTGAAAACATCATTGGCCTCCAAATAACTAGCTAAAAGAAAAGAAAATGGCTACGATTGAGAGAAATCTTCGCAAAGAGAGAGTTGGTAAAGTCGTAAGCAACAAGATGGATAAGTCCATCACTGTGGCTGTAGAGAGACGCGTTAAGCATGCGATCTACGGCAAGTTTGTTGCCAAGACTACCAAATTCATGGTTCATGACGAGAAAAATGAGTGCAACCCAGGTGATGTGGTTAAAATCAGTGAAACGCGTCCGCTGAGCAAAAACAAGCGTTGGAGATTAGTTGAAATAATAGAAAGGGCTAAGTAATCATGATACAACAAGAATCCAGACTAGGTGTTGCAGATAATTCAGGTGCCAAAGAGGTATTGGTTATCCGTGTGCTGGGAGGAACTAAGAAGCGTTATGCTTCCATCGGTGATAAAGTAGTAGTGACTGTTAAGTCAGCCCTATCTTCCAGCAATATGAAAAAAGGTACCGTTTCTAAAGCGGTTATCGTAAGAACGAAAAAAGAAATTCGTCGTAAGGACGGTTCGTACATTCGATTTGAAGACAATGCTGCCGTGTTATTGAATAACAACGATGAGCCTAGAGGTTCCCGTATTTTCGGCCCTGTAGCAAGAGAGCTCAGAGAAAAGCAGTTTATGAAAATCATTTCCTTGGCCCCTGAAGTACTTTAATCATGGAAAGAAAATTCAATAAGCAGCCAAAGCTGCACATCAAAACTGGAGATACCGTGAAGGTAATTTCGGGAGATGACAAGGGTAAAACCGGTAAGGTTCAATCCATTGATACAGAGAAAAGAAGAGCCATCGTGGAAGGGATCAACATGATTACTAAGCACGTGAAGCCGACTGCAGCAAAGCCGCAGGGAGGTATTGAGAAGAAAGAAGCAGCGCTTCACATCAGTAACCTGATGCTTGTCGATCCGAAAACAGGTGATGCAACTCGCACTGGCCGTAAGACTGGTGACAATGGTAAATTAGTTCGGTATTCAAAGAAAACTGGGGAGGTGATCAATGGCTAATCCAAGAAAGAAAGATCTTTATGTGAAGGATATTGTACCTGCATTGAAAGAGAAGTTTCAATATACTTCTGTAATGCAGGTGCCTAAGCTAACCAAAATTGTCCTCAACAAAGGAATTGGTGCAGCAGTAGCAGATAAGAAACTAGTAGATCAAGGGGTTGAAGAACTTTCTTTAATCACTGGTCAGCGCGCTGTAGCAACCAAGTCTAAGATAGCAGTTTCCAACTTTAAGTTGAGAGAAAACATGCCTATCGGTGCAAAGGTGACTTTGAGAGGTGAAAAAATGTATGAGTTCCTGGATCGATTGACTACTGTGGCTTTGCCTCGAGTACGTGATTTCAAAGGAATCTCAGACAAAGGATTTGATGGTCGTGGGAACTACACACTAGGTGTAACTGAGCAGATCATTTTCCCTGAGATTTCTATCGAAAAGGTAACTAAGATTACCGGGATGGATATCACTTTCGTAACCACTGCGGCTACAGATGAAGAAGCTTTTGCTTTATTGAAAGCTTTGGGTATGCCTTTCGTTAACAAAAATAATCCAGAATAATCATGGCAAAAGAGTCCATCAAAGCTCGCGAGCGTAAAAGAGAACACCTGGTTGCTAAGTATGCAACGAAAAGAGCCGCCCTTAAAGCCGCAGGTGATTACGAAGCACTTGACAAACTACCTAAGAACGCTTCTCCAGTAAGACTTCACAACAGATGTAAACTTACTGGTCGTCCGAAAGGATACATGAGAAAGTTTGGTATCAACAGGGTTACCTTCAGAGAAATGGCTTCTGCAGGTAAAATCCCTGGTCTTACTAAGTCTAGCTGGTAAAATAACGACAGTAATTTTTATTCTAAAAATCAATTCGTAACTTTGCACGCCCAAAACAGGGGTGCTAGACAAAAGAAAATATGACCGATCCAATAGCTGATTATCTAACCCGATTGAGAAATGCCATCAAGGCTTCTCATCGTATTGTTGAGATACCTGCTTCTAACATCAAGAAGGAGATCACTAAAGTGTTGCATGATAAAGGATATATTCAAAACTATAAGTTTGAAGAAAACGGACCTCAAGGCACCATTAAAATTGCATTGAAGTTTAATCCTACTACCAAGCTGAATGCAATTGTGAGTCTCGAGCGTGTAAGTAAGCCAGGTTTAAGAAAATATGTCAAGCACGACGAGTTACCAAGAGTCATCAATGGCTTGGGTATCGCTATCGTCTCTACTTCTAAGGGAGTAATGACAGACAAAGAGGCCCGAACCGAAGGTGTCGGAGGCGAAGTACTTTGTTACGTTTATTAATCTACGATTATGTCTAGAATAGGTAAAAAACCAATAAATATACCCAGTGGTGTTACTGTAGACGTGTCAGCTCATGGAACTGTCACTGTTAAAGGTCCAAAGGGTACCCTGACTCAGGATGTGAATCCCGACATTCAGGTAAGCGTAGAGGGACAAGAAATCAATCTTGTAAGACCTACCGAGTCCAAAAGACACAAGTCTTTGCATGGCCTTTACAGATCATTGATCAACAATATGGTGATCGGTGTATCTGAAGGATACAAGAAAGATTTGGAATTGGTCGGTGTAGGTTTCAAAGCCTCCAACCAAGGGCAAATACTTGAACTTAGCTTAGGCTATTCTCACAGTATTTTTATGGCACTTCCCAAAGAAATTTCTTTGGCAACTGATACCCCAAAAGGTAAAAACCCGGTGATCTCTCTTCAAGGAATTGATAAGGAATTGATCGGTCAGGTAGCTGCAAAAATTCGTTCCCTTCGTAAGATTGAACCTTACAAAGGAAAGGGTGTGCGCTTTGTTGGTGAAATTGTTAGACGCAAGGCTGGTAAAACTGCTGGTAAAAAATAATAAGTTATGGCATTTAATAAGAGTTCCAGAAGACTTAGAATCAAAAGAGGTATCCGCAGAAAGATCTCCGGTACTGATTCCAGACCACGTCTGTCAGTTTTCAAAAGTAACACAGGCATTTATGCCCAGTTGGTGGATGACCTTAAAGGTCAGACCCTTGCACAAGCCTCTTCCAAAGAGCTTGGCGCCAAGGCAAATACCAATGTAGCTGTATCTAAAGAAGTAGGCAAGAAGCTTGCTGAAAGAGCAGTTGCAAATGGCGTATCCGCAGTAGTATTTGATCGTAATGGCTACTTGTATCATGGTAACGTGAAGGCTTTGGCCGAAGGTGCCAGAGAAGGAGGGCTTAAATTCTAATCCATATGTCTCAGATAAAAAGAAAACCCATTAGGGCGACAGATACAGAATTAAAGGAGAAAGTTGTTGCTATCAACCGCGTAGCCAAAGTGGTGAAAGGTGGTAGAAGATTTTCATTCTCTGCAATTGTTGTGGTTGGTGACGGCCAAGGAGTAGTAGGTTACGGTTTGGGTAAAGCCAATGAAGTAACTGACGCCATCACCAAAGGCATAGAAGATGCAAAAAAGAATTTGGTGAAAGTGCCTGTATTGAAGGGAACAATCCCTCACGAGCAACTAGGTAAATTTGGTGGTGGTTTTGTCCTCATCAAGCCAGCTGCGGCAGGTACTGGTGTAATTGCAGGTGGTGCGATGCGTGCCGTGTTGGAATCTGCTGGTGTTACTGACGTATTGGCTAAGTCCAAAGGGTCGTCTAACCCGCACAACGTGGTAAAAGCAACCATTGATGCGCTAGTACAGCTACGTGACGCCATCGCAGTATCTCAACAAAGAGGAGTTAAAATGGCTAAAGTCTTTAACGGATAAGCATCATGGCTAAGATCAAAATCACACAGATAAAAAGTACGATCGATAGACCAAAAGATCAAAAAGCAACCATCGTTGCACTTGGTTTGGGTCGTATCAGCAAATCAAAAGTTGTAGAAAATACTCCTCAGATTGCTGGAATGGTAAATAAAGTGAGTCACCTTGTAAAAGTGGAGGAAGCGCTATGAAACTGAATACATTAACTCCATCGGAAGGTTCAACCAAAAACCGCAAGCGAATTGGTCGTGGTACCGGTTCAGGTAGAGGTGGAACATCAACAAGAGGTCACAAAGGTGCTAAGTCTAGATCTGGTTACAAGAGAAAGCTTGGTTTTGAAGGTGGTCAGATGCCACTTCAAAGACGTGTGCCTAAGTTTGGCTTCAAGTCTTTGAACAAGATTGAGTTCAAGCCAGTAAATTTGGATACCTTGCAGGCCCTTGCAGAAGAGTTTAAGCTTACTTCTATCTCTTTGGAAACGCTCGTCTCTCACGGATTGGCTTCTAAGAACGATAAAATTAAGATCCTCGGTGGTGGCCAATTGACTACCAAATTAGATGTGAGCGCTCACCAGTTCTCCGCTACAGCTGTTGCAGCAGTGGAGGCACTAGGTGGCACCGTAACCAAGCTTTAATTAGATGAAAAAGTTTATCTCGACAGTAAGGAATATTTTCTCAATCGAAGATTTGAGAGTAAGGATCGTAAACACGATCGGTTTTCTCATCATCTTTAGATTAGGATCATTTGTCGTACTTCCTGGTGTAGATCCATCCAAATTGGGTGGTGCTCCTGAAGGAATCTTCGGCCTAATTGATACTTTTCTTGGTGGCGCATTTAGCAATGCGTCCATCTTCGGTTTGGGGATTATGCCCTACATTTCTGCTTCCATTGTGTTGCAGTTGCTCACTGTCGGGGTGCCTTATTTCCAAAAGATGCAGAAGGACGGTGAGTCCGGGAGAAAGCGAATTAGCCAAATCACCCGTGTCCTTACCATCGGCATTACAGTTGCCCAAGGGATAGGCTACATTACCGCGACTATCCTTCCAACTGGTGCAGTAATGATCGACACTTCGCTCTTTATGTTCAGCTCCTTGGTATTGCTTTCTGCAGGCACCATGTTCTGCATGTGGTTAGGAGAAAAAATTACTGAAAAAGGAATTGGAAACGGTATTTCCATGCTGATCATGATTGGAATTATCTCTCGATTCCCAGGCGCGTTAATCGCTGAAGGTTTGGAGAAGGGTTCCTCTGGAATGTTACTTCTTATTATCGAAGCGCTTGTCTTGTTCTTTGTAGTAGTGGGTGTTATTGCTTTAACTGAGGCAACTCGGCGCATCCCAGTACAGTACGCAAAGCAAGTTGTGGGTGGAAAAGTATATGGAGGACAGCGTCAATACATTCCTATTAAAGTGAATGCTTCTGGCGTAATGCCAATCATCTTTGCACAGTCTTTGATGTTTGTACCTGCGCTTATCGCTCAGATATGGGCCGGAGAAAACGACATTGCCAACTACATTGGCACTACGTTCTCTGACTTTACTTCTTGGCAATACAATTTGTTGTTTGCTACCTTAATTATCGTGTTTACTTTCTTCTACACTGCGATTACAGTAAATCCAGAGCAGATTGCTGAGGACATGAAGCGCAACGGTGGTTTTGTACCGGGTGTAAAGCCAGGTGCACCAACAGGCGAATTTATTGACAGCATCATTTCCAAAATCACTTTGCCAGGTTCCATTCTATTGGCAGCAGTAGCGATTCTTCCAGCTTTGGCCATTGTGGCTGGGGTAGGTGGTGAGTTTGCTCAGTTCTTTGGAGGAACCTCTCTATTGATTATGGTAGGTGTGATCATGGATACACTTCGTCAGATCGAAAGTTACTTATTGATGAGACATTACGAAGGAATGATGAAGAGTGGAAATGTGAAAGGCAATTCCTCGGATTATCAGGTTGCTTCCTAATGATTCATTACAAGACTTCGGAAGAAGTTGATAAAATTAAACAGAGTGCCGACATACTTGGAAGAGCTCACGGAGAAATCGCCAAGCATGTCAAGAAAGGAGTAAAGACTTCTTTCTTAGACAAAGTTGCTGAAGAGTTTATTAGGGATCACGGAGCAGTACCTTCTTTTAAGGGCTACAACGGTTTTCCCAGCTCGTTGTGTATTTCAGTGAACGAAGTAGTTGTTCACGGATTTCCCAGCGAGTATGAATTGAAAGATGGCGATATAATCTCAGTAGATTGTGGAGTCTTTCACCAAGGTTTTCATAGCGATTCCGCTTATACATACCCCATAGGTGAAGTACCCCCTTCTGTCTTAGCATTACTTAGCGCCACTAAAGATTCGCTCTATTTGGGAATTGAACAGGCTGTTTTTGGAAATCGTGTAGGCGATATAGGCCATGCGATCCAAAAGTTTGTGGAAGCCAAAGGCTATACCGTCGTCCGAGAGTTAGTTGGACATGGTCTAGGCCGGAAGCTACACGAGGCTCCTGAGGTTCCTAATTATGGCAAGAAAGGCAGTGGCCCCTTGTTGAAACAAGGAATGGTGATTGCAATTGAGCCCATGATTAATCTTGGTACACGAAATATTGTCCAGGAGAAAGATGGTTGGACGATCCGAACTGCAGACCGGAAGCCATCCGCACATTATGAGCATACAGTTGCGATATTTGAAGATAGAACAGAAGTGTTAACTACGCATAAGTACATAGAAGAGAACTTTAAATTCTAATATGGCCAAACAAACATCAATCGAGCAAGACGGCACCATAGTGGAGGCTTTGTCTAACGCGATGTTCAAAGTAGAACTTGAGAATGGACATCAGTTAATTGCTCATATTTCCGGAAAGATGCGGATGAATTACATCAAAATTCTTCCTGGAGATAAGGTTAAGTTAGAGTTATCTCCCTATGATTTATCCAAAGGCAGAATAGTATATCGATATAAATAGACTTAAATGAAATCGAGCAAAAAGACTTGTCCTCCGGGAATCAATTCTTTTTCAGCCAGATTACATAGGGCCGGAATGTAAAACAACAATCATATGAAAGTAAAGGCATCTATTAAGAAAAGAAGCGTTGACTGTAAGTTGATCAGAAGAAAAGGAAAACTTTATGTCATCAACAAGAAAAATCCTAAGTATAAACAAAGACAAGGTTAATCATGGCTAGAATTGCAGGTGTAGACATACCAGACAATAAGCGCGGCGAAATTGGACTTACTTACATCTTCGGAATAGGAAGAAGTTCAGCCAAAGCTATCCTAAGCAAGGCCGGTATCTCTTTAGATAAAAAAGCCGGAGAGTGGAACGACGAGGAATCCACCGCTATTCGTACCATCATCGCTGAAGAATTCAGAACTGAAGGTGCGTTGAAGTCGGAGATTCAGTTGAACATCAAGCGTCTGATGGATATCGGATGTTACAGAGGTTTGAGACACAGAAAAGGGCTTCCAGTTCGTGGACAAGGCACTAAAAACAATGCCAGAACCAGAAAAGGTAAGCGTAAGACTGTTGCTAACAAAAAGAAGGCAACTAAATAAAATCTGATTTAGATTATGGCTCAGAAAAGAAACGATAAAGCAAAGGGTAAGAAGAGAGTAGTAAAGGTAGAAGCTGTAGGGCAAGCGCACATTAAGGCGTCCTTCAACAATATCATCATCTCTATCACCAATATCTCAGGTCAAGTGATCTCATGGGCTTCTGCCGGTAAAATGGGTTTCAGAGGATCAAAGAAGAATACTCCTTACGCTGCACAGATGGCTGCACAGAATTGTGGTCAAGTAGCATACGAACTCGGTTTGAGGAAAATCGAAGTGTTCGTAAAAGGTCCAGGCGCAGGTCGTGAATCAGCGATCAGAACCTTGCAAAATGTAGGTCTAGATGTGACGACGATCATCGACGTTACGCCCATGCCGCACAACGGTTGTCGTCCACCTAAGCGTAGAAGAGTTTAACTTTAAAAAAGCAATAGCATGGCAAGATATACAGGTCCTAAAGCAAAAATCTCCAGAAGATTTGGAGAAGCGATCGAAGGGCATAGCAAGGCACTTCAAAAGAAAAACTACCCTCCAGGAATGCATGGTCGTGGTAGAAGAAAGAAGCAGTCGGAATATGCTGTTCAGCTATCAGAGAAGCAAAAAGCAAAATACATCTATGGCGTATTGGAAAGACAATTCGCGAAGATGTTTGACATTGCTTCTAGAAAATCAGGTATCACAGGTGAAAACCTCCTTCAGCTTCTAGAAGCTCGTTTGGATAACACCGTATACCGTTTGGGAATTTCTCCAACCCGTCGTGGAGCAAGACAGCTCGTGTCACACAAGCACATCTTGGTTAACGGTGAATTGGTAAACATTCCTTCTTATACACTTAAGCCAGGTGATGTGGTTTCGGTAAGAGAGCGTTCTAAGTCTCTTGAAGCAATTACCAACAGTTTGGCAGGTAGAGGAACATCTAGGTATTCCTGGTTAGAGTGGGATAATGCCTCTATGTCTGGTAAGTTCGTGACTGTTCCTGGTAGAGATGATATTCCTGAGAATATCAAAGTCCAGCTCATCGTCGAACTTTACTCTAAGTAATAGTCCACTATTTTCAGCTAAAACAGAACGAAATATATGTCCATACTAGCATTTCAAATGCCCGAAAAAGTGGTAATGGAAAAAGCCGATGATTTTCATGGCTTGTTCACATTCAAACCGCTTGAAAAAGGCTATGGAGTTACGATAGGTAACGCCCTAAGAAGAATTTTACTTTCTTCTTTGGAGGGTTACGCCATCACTTCCATAAAGCTTCCAGGAGTGGTTCATGAATTCTCTACCGTAGAAGGTGTAGTAGAAGATGTGACAGATATCATTTTGAATTTAAAGCAGGTTCGATTCAAGAAATTGCACGATGCATTTGACGGAAAAATTTCTGTTGAAATCAAAAATCAGTCTGTTTTCACAGCAGGGGATATAGCTAAATTCACTTCTTCCTTCGAAGTGTTGAATCCGGAATTGGTGATCTGCCATATCGACCAAACTAAAAATTTCGAGATTGAAATCACCATCGAAAAAGGTAGAGGATATTTGCCTGCTGAAGAATCCAAGCCTAAAGATCAGGTCTTTGGACAAATTGCAATTGATGCCATCTTTACACCAATCAAAAATGTAAAGTATAGCGTTGAAAATACACGAGTTGAGCAAAAGACTGACTTTGAAAAATTGATCCTTGAGGTGCATACGGATGGTTCAATTCACCCAGAGAAAGCGCTTCAAGAGTCTGCAAAGATCCTTATCCAGCACTTTATGCTCTTCTCTGACCAAACTATGGTTCTTGATTCCACTGGAATCGCTGAACCAGAGCCTATCGATGAGGAATTCCTTCACATGCGCAAGCTTCTCAAAACCTCTTTAGGGGATCTCGACCTTTCTGTTCGAGCCTTTAATTGCTTGAAAGCTGCTGATGTGAGAACTCTCGGTGACCTTGCTCGTCTTGAAATTTCAGATATGATGAAATTCAGAAACTTCGGTAAAAAATCTTTAGCCGAATTGGAGCAGTTGATCCAAGAGAAAGGTCTAACCTTTGGTATGGACATTTCTAAGTACAAACTTGATGAAGAATAATTAACAATGAGACACGGTAAGAAATTTAACCACCTTGGTAGGACTGCTTCCCACAGAAAGGCAATGCTTTCCAATATGGGAGCTTCCCTACTTCTTCACAAGCGTATATCTACTACGCTTGCCAAAGCGAAAGAATTAAAGAAGTTTGTTGAGCCTCTGGTAACCAGAGCTAAGGAAGATTCTACACACAACAGAAGAATTGCGTTCTCCTACCTAAAGAGCAAAGAGGCTATAAAATCCCTTTTTGGTGAGGTAATCGAGAAAGTAGGCACTCGTCCAGGAGGATATACCCGAATCATCAAAACCGGGTTCCGTTTGGGAGATAATGCTGAAATGTGCATCATCGAACTAGTTGATTTCAATGAGTTGATGTTGAAAGATGCTGCTCCTGCGAAGAAGACTACTAGAAGATCTAGAAGATCTGCTGGAGATACTCCAGCTCCAGCTGCTCCTAAGGCAGCTAAGGCTGAAGCAGCTCCAGCTCCTGTAGTAGAAGCAGTAGAAGCTCCAATAGCTGAAGCGGAAGTAGTTGAAGAAACTACTCCTGTAGCAGAAGCAGCTTCTGAAGAGACAGCAGCTCCTGAAGCTTCTGAAGAAAGCGAAACAGAAGAAAAATAAATTGAAAGCAATTTCACATTTAAAAGGATTGGACGTCGTTCAATCCTTTTTTTTATTCCCTAGCCTCATCTCACCCTCCCTAAGTTTTATTAACTTTGGGCAAATTCAAGGAAATGAATACACAAAAAGCTACCCTTCTTCTTGCAGATGGTACGTTCTTCTCTGGAACACTCATCGGCGCTCCCGGTACCAATGGCGGTGAAATCTGCTTTAACACGGGCATGACCGGTTACCAAGAGATTTATACTGACCCTTCCTATACCGGACAAATCGTAGTGACCACCACCTCCCATATTGGGAATTATGGGGTACACCCTGACGAGGTAGAATCCGCTGCTCCTTGTGTAGCTGGGATTGTAGTGAATAGTTTCTCTGAAGTATTTTCTCGATTAGATGCCTCCGGATCTCTACAAGACTATTTGGTAGGAGCCGGCATCACGGGTATTGCCGATATTGATACACGCAAATTGGTGCGTCACCTGCGTGATGCAGGCGCCATGAATGCCATTATTAGCTCGGAGTTTGAGGGTAACTTGGACGGCTTAAAGCGAAAGCTTGCGGATGTGCCAGACATGAACGGCTTGGAATTATCCTCCAAGGTTTGTACCCAAGAACCTTTCTTTTTTGGAGATCCATCGGCTGCAATTAAAGTGGCCTGCCTAGATTTCGGCATCAAAACAAATATTTTGAGAAACCTCGCTTCTCGTGGGGTCTATTGCAAAGTTTACCCTGCCAAGACTACCCTAGCAGAAATGGAAACCTGGAGTCCTCAAGGCTATTTTCTATCCAATGGACCTGGTGACCCAGCGGTTATGGACTATGCCGTAGATACCGTTAAGGAAGTTCTGGCAACTGGCAAACCCGTATTTGGAATCTGTTTGGGGCACCAGCTCCTAGCAGCTGCTGTGGGTGTATCTACGTATAAAATGCACCATGGTCACAGGGGGCTTAACCATCCAATTAAAAACCTCACAACTGGTAAAAGTGAAATCACTTCCCAAAACCATGGATTTAATGTGGTTCGCGAAGAAGCAGAACAGAATAGCGAAGTGGAGATCACGCACGTTCACTTGAATGACAACACAGTTGCGGGCATCAAATTAAAAAATAGACCTGCTTTTTCGGTGCAATTTCACCCGGAATCCTCGCCAGGACCACACGATTCCCGCTATCTTTTTGATGACTTTATATCTTTGATTACTAAAAACTAATTCTAACAAACCTGTAAACACATGACGTTGATTCAATCCATTCATGCAAGACAAATCCTTGATTCACGAGGCAATCCAACCGTAGAGGTGGATGTGGTGACTGAAAATGGCGCTTTTGGAAGAGCTGCAGTACCAAGTGGTGCCTCCACTGGAATAAATGAAGCAGTAGAACTCCGCGATGGAGATAAAAGTAAATACCTTGGTAAGGGCGTTTTAAAGGCGGTTTCCAATGTGAATGATGTCATTGCTCCAGAGCTAGTGGGCATGGATGTCTTTGAGCAAAACACCATCGACCAGATCATGATTGATTTGGACGGCACGTCCAACAAAAGTAAGTTGGGCGCGAATGCCATTTTAGGCGTTTCTCTTGCGGTAGCCAAAGCTGCTGCCATGGAGTCTGGACAGCCGCTTTACCGCTACATCGGTGGAGTGAATGCAAATACGCTTCCAGTACCCATGTTGAATATCATCAATGGTGGTTCCCACTCAGATGCTCCCATTGCCTTCCAGGAATTTATGGTACGCCCAATTGGAGCTACAAGCTTCTCTGAGGCGATCCGTTGGGGTGCTGAGATCTTCCACAACTTGAAAAAAATCCTTCATGACAAGCATTTGAGTACTGCAGTAGGCGATGAGGGAGGTTTTGCTCCCAACTTCTCTGGAGGAACTGAAGAGGCGCTTGCTTGTATCCTAGATGCAATCAACAAGGCTGGCTACCGTCCAGGAGACGATGTGACCATTGCTTTGGACTGTGCATCCTCCGAATTTTACAAGGACGGAAAATACGACTACTCCAAGTTTGAAGGACCAAACGGAAAAATTCGCTCTAGAGAAGAGCAAGTGGCGTACTTGGCTGAGCTAACCGAAAAATATCCAATCGACTCCATCGAAGATGGTTGCGCGGAAGAAGATTGGGCTGGCTGGGCGATGTTAACTGCCAAAATCGGTTCTAAAATCCAATTGGTAGGGGACGACTTGTTTGTGACCAATGTGAGCTTCCTAAAGCGTGGAATTGAAGAAAAGTCTGCTAACTCCATTTTGGTTAAAGTAAATCAGATTGGTACGCTTACTGAAACCTTGAATGCAATCAGTATGGCACATAAGGCTGGATTTACAGCCGTAATGTCCCACCGTTCAGGAGAAACAGAAGATTCAACCATTGCTGACCTTGCTGTAGCTGTTAACTGTGGCCAAATCAAAACTGGTTCTGCTTCCCGTTCGGATCGTATGGCCAAGTACAACCAGCTGCTTCGTATCGAGGAGCAACTAGGAGATTCAGCGGTATTTAAAGGAAGATTGAAATAATTTTGCTGTTCTATTTAAATTCGACAGTCCCGGAATTCCGGGACTGTCTTTTTTTTGCATGATTTTTGTACCTTAGGTATTCGAACTCAGCATTATGAAAAAAGTCCTCAAATACAGCAGTAACTTTTACTTGTTGGCGACCGTGTCCTTTTTAGTTTGGATGATCTTCATTGATTCGAATAATCTTCCTACGCAGTGGAGGCTCACCAAACAGCTTTGGGACTTGGAGGATCAAAAAGAGTACTACAAACAGAAAAAAGTCCAAATCCAGCAGGAACGTGCTGCCCTATTTAGCAATCCGGAGTTGTTGGAAAAATTTGCCCGAGAAAAATACCTCATGAAGAAGCCAACAGAAGATCTGTATGTGGTGGTTGAAAAATAGGCCCCTTCTTTTTTTTCTCATCCTTTTTTTAGGCTTTCACCTGTCTGCATACCCGCAACGTGAAATAAATACCGATTCCACCTTTTCGTTCAAGGAGCGAGGATATTTTGGGGGAAACCTCGGTCTTCAACTTGGAACGGTTACGCTAGTAGATCTTTCTCCTTTGGCTGGGGTGATGCTTAGCTCCAAACTTTCTACAGGTCTAGGTGCCACGTATCAGTACTACGAAGACAATCGGTTCCAGGGCAATTCTGGTTCCTCTTTTGGAGGACGTGCTTTTGTTCGGTACAACGTGCTTCCCAATATCTTTGCGTATTCCGAACTGGAGTCCATCAACTGGAATGCCTACAACTATGCGCAGGATGCCTTTCAGCGAACTTGGACAGAGGCGTTTTTTATCGGTGCGGGCTACTTTACTCCGTTTGGGGCTCGTGGTGGCGCCAATTTCACTTTTTTGTACAACCTACGCCATTCCAATCGGCAGGCCTACTACAGTGAGCCCTATCTAATGCGGGTGGGATTTGTGTTTTAATACAAGCGAAATCATCCCTGCTAGTGATTTTGTTGGGTTACCAGCTGCTGTGTTCTTGAAGTTTAACTCCAGCTAATTCTAAAAAAACCGCTTCATTTTTTCCAAGCCTGTTTTGGCTACATAATCCGCGTCCATGGCATAATATTCCGGGTTGAACAATTCCAAGGAAAGAATAATTTGTCCTCCTTTGGCGCGCAAGGTATTGGCAAGATCCTGTAATGGTGCAGCGCCATCCCCAGGAAATACCCGGTCCTTATCCTGTTGTTCGGTTCTTGGGATGCTGCCTGAAAAGTCATTGAGGTGAAAAATTGAGATGGCATTTCCATCGACCAACTTCAATCCTTCAAACCCTGACCCCCCTCGAAAAAGGTGGTAGACATCAGCTAGAATCTTTGCATCGGGATCATCCGCAGCTGCCGCTACGGCTAAAGCTTGGCTGAGGTGAAAAAAGGCAGGATAGGCTCCCCAGAACTCCAGTTGGGGCATCACACCTGTTTTTCGTCCAAGATCCAACAGTTGCTTGTAGCGCTCACCCGCTCGAAGCAAGTCCAACGGTGCATCCGCTCCGATCGCTGGAGCAGCCACTCGAGTACATCCCAGCTCAGCAAGCAGGCCCATTTCTTTCTCCATCTGCACAAAACCAGCCTTGCTTTTCGCTTCATCTTGTGCCATCCAGGTAGGAAAGCCAATACAGTCTACCAGGCTGATGCCCGCATCGCTCACTAGTTTTTTCAAGGAAGCAATGCTTTTTCCACTTTGGAGGTAGCCTTCAATCTCCATCATCCAGGGCTCAAGTCCTTGATATCCTGCCCGAGCAGCCAGCTCGATCAACTGTGGTAAGCTTAGCTTTTGGCCTCGTACGGTACTTGTGTTTAGCGAAAAAATAAACTCGGATTTAGGTTCAGCTTTGGATTTTGCTTCGGTAGCCAGTACAAATGCGCCTACCAAGGGCGTAAGGGCTAAAGTTTTGAGGAGGGATCTTCTGCTTGTCATTGGATTACTTTTCTTGTCCGTTCAAAAGGATAGGGTGCCATTTAAACATATTTTGAATAAATAAAATTTATCCCAATTTTCAATCGTATTTTTCATGATGCGTACTATATTATTTTTAGTGGCCTTGGTACTTTTTAAACAGGAAGCATCTGCTCAGGTTGCTGGGAGAGATTTGCCTTTTCTGTCCGCCTACCAAGAAGAAATCCCCTATTTTCAAGAATTGATTACTGGAGGTCAGTATGCGGCACCTTCAGCTCTCATCAAAGGGGATCCCTATTTCGTTACACGTCAATTTGAAGCAGGAACCTTGCGCATCAATGGAATCTCTTATCCACAAGTTCCATTGATCTACGATATTTTCCGAGATCAGCTCGTTACTTTTCATCCGATCTTCAATCAAAAAATATTGATCAAGCCAGAGAAAATCGATGGATTTGAGTGGAGTGATGGGAAGCTATTTCGGTTTTTTCCAGGGAATGAATCCTTTTTGCACCATGGAAATGGGATTTATCAGGTCTTGGGTCAAGGAAAAGCAATCGCCCTGGCCAAACGATACAAAACAACCCGCTCCTTACGAGATATCTCCCGTTACAACGCAGAGTATGTAGAGAAAAAGGACTACTTTCTTTGGAAGGATGGCGCCTTTTTCCCGATAAAAAAATCATCACAAGCCTTTTCTGCCTTAGAGCTCAATGCCAAAGCGCTGAAAAAAGAACTAAAGAGTAAAGGATTGCAATTCAACAAAGCTCCAGAGGCCTTTTTGAACTATTTGGTAGCCTATCCTGATTCAAACTGATGCGTGCCTTAAGTTATATCGTCCCCATCCTTTTGTTTCTCGCTTTGGCGGGTGGGTCGGCATTTGCGCAGCAACAAGCCCAAAAGCAAGAGCCAAAGGTAACCGGCTTGTTTGCTGGAGTGACCTTTGAACGGTTTGTTGAGCTGGTAGAAAAGGATACACCTTACCGTTTTCTATTCAAAAAAGAAGAGCTAGCGAACTTGACAGTTAGCCTTCAAGCAAATGGGGATAAGTTGGAGGATGTCTTGGGTGTTCTTTTTCTAAAAACTGGATTTACCTTCTCCATTTCCAAAGACTTCGAAGTTTTCATTTTTACGGGAGAAAAGAAAGCGGTAGAATTCCTACCCAACTATTTTAAAGCGCCTTCCAGAGCAAGTCTTTCTGCTGCTTCTGTTCAAGATGAGTTTGTTCGAAATCGACGCTACATCATTGGGGTTCCAGGTCCTGGAACGGAAGCAAAGCTGCAGGGGAAGGTGATCAGTTTGGAGAATAATCTCCCGATTGAGGGAGCGATTGTATTTGAAAAAGAGGCCATGCGCCAAGCCGTGACCAACAAGTCTGGGGAATTTGAACTGCTTGTTCCCAAGGGAAATAAAACCTTATTTATTCAAAATATTGGAGGCTACACGGAGCAGCGACTTTTGGATATACAGGGAGATGCAACCCTTGAACTCAGTATTGGGGAAGGAGTTTTTGCATTAAATGAGGTTGTGGTAAGCTCTGGGGCCTTGTCTCAGGTGGCCAGACCAGAAATGGGAGTTCAATCCCTTTCGGTACAAGAAATGAGAAGACTTCCTGCCGTCATGGGTGAAGTGGACATTATCAAGGGTCTTTTGACCATGCCTGGAGTCAATACCGCGGGAGAAGCAAGTGTTGGCTTTAATGTGCGCGGGGGTGCAGCAGATCAGAATTTGATTTTGATGGACCAAAACACGCTGTTCAATCCTTCACACTTATTCGGATTTTTCTCTGCGATCAACTCGGATATGGTGCAAGGGGTGGAGCTTTACAAGTCAGGAATCCCTGCCAGCCTTGGAGGCAGATTGTCCTCGGTGCTGCAGGTAACTCCCAAAAAAGGGCGTACGGATAAAATTGGGGGTTCTGGAGGAATTGGCCCAATGACCAGTAGGCTGAGTTTGGATGGACCTATAGGAAAGAAGACCACCTTTATTTTGGGTTCACGACTTACCTATTCGGATTGGCTTCTTGATTATATATCTAAAAAAACTGATTTGGGTGCCAGTAGGGCTGCTTTTTCGGATTTCAACGGCACAGTGGAGCATGAGTTAGGTCCTAAGGACAAACTTCGGCTATCGGGATATTTTAGCAAAGATTCCTTTCAGTTTGACCCAGATACCGTATACAGCTATTCCAACCAGAATTATGCCCTTTCCTGGACCCATTACTTCAACGATGCGCTGGAGGCCACTTTTTCAGTGGGTCAGGATGCCTATGATTTTGAGGTAGAAGGGGAAGACAACCCATTAAATTCCTACCAATACCGATTTGACATTCGTCAGCAATTTGTAAAAGCGCAATTCCGTCAGGAGATAGGGGATCGACACCTGCTGAGCTATGGGGTACATGGCATTCGCTACCAGCTCAACCCAGGAGAAATTCTCCCTTTTGGTCCGGAGAGTGGTGTGATTTCCGATCAAGTGGCTCCCGAAACGGCCATGGATTGGTCCCTCTACCTAGGGGACGAATTTGAAATCAATGATCAATGGGTGCTTAGTGGTGGATTACGATACAATTTCTACACTTTTCTGGGGCCACAAACCCTTCCTGTCTACGCGGAAAGTGAGCCTTTTCTGAAGGAAAACATCACGGGAGAAACAAGCTTTCAGTCTGGCGAACCAGTTCAGACCTATCACGGTCCGGAATTTCGGTTTTCTGCTCGCTATGCCCTCTCCAACCAGTCTTCCTTGAAGGCAGGGGTCAACTCGATGCGGCAAAACATTCACTTGCTCAGCAACTCCTCGGTGATTACCCCAACAGATACTTGGAAGTTGAGTGATTCCTTCTTGAAGCCGCAGCGGGGTATTCAATATGCCTTAGGTTACTTTAAAAATATGAACCAAGGTGCTTTTGAGTTTTCTGCTGAATTGTACTACCGATCCATGCAGAACTTGCTCGACTACCGATCTGGTGCAAGTATCGTGTTGAACGACCGGATTGAGCAAGAGGTATTGGTCACTCAAGGAAAAGCCTACGGCATGGAGCTATACCTCAAAAAATCAAGAGGAAAGCTCAATGGATCCCTGGCTTACACCTATAGCCGTTCGCTGATGCAAACCGATCCTTCGGAGCAAAAGGAGCAGATCAACCGTTCTGAATGGTATCCTAGTAATTTTGATCAGCCTCATAATGCCAACTTTGTAGGGAATTTAGAGCTAAGTAAACGGGTCAACGTGACCTTGGCAGGAAAGTACAGTACAGGTAGACCTGTGACGCTGCCTATTGCTAAGTTTAATTATGGGGGTTCGGAGCGCGTTTATTTCTCTGACCGTAACTCCTTTAGGGTCCCTGATTATTTCCGCATGGACCTCTCTGTTAATCTAGAGGGGAACCACAAAGTTGCCAAACTTGCACATGCCTCATGGTCCTTTGGGGTGTACAACCTATTTGGTAGGGACAATGCTTACTCAGTCTATTTTGTTCCGGAGGCAGGCAAATTGAGGGGCTATCAGCTTGCCATTTTTGCCGAGCCAATTCCATTTATCACCTATAACTTTAGATTTTGATGAGTAAAGCCATAGGTTTAGTTTTTATCCTTTTCGTAACTCTTCTTGGGTGTAGGACTCCCTACGAACCAGAGGTGCCTGCTACAGAATTGAGGGTGCTGGTGGTGGAAGGCTATTTGGACACGGAGGGTTTGAAAAGTGAGTTAAAGCTCAGTAGAACTGCTCCACTGGGTGCTTCGTCTGCCTTTATTCCAGAGCTCCGCGCCAAAGTAGTGCTCAAAAGTGCCTCTGGGCAAGTTTTTTCCCTTACCGAAACCGGTTTAGGAACCTATATTTTTGAACGAAATATTGATGAGAAGCAAACCTATTTGCTTGAAATAGAACTTAGTTCTGGAGAAAGGTATGTTTCCGAAAGCCTTCAGCCCATCGTGACACCTGAAATTATTGATGCAGGATTTAAGCGAGATGAAGAAGGCGTGGAAGTATTTGTGTCTACCCAAGGCAATGCCAATGCAGATGATTTTCTATGGACATTTGACGAAACCTGGATTTACCGACCTAGAATACGAACCCCTTACATCTATGTTCCCGAACTTAAAAATGTGCGGGATCGCAAGGATGCAGAACAAACTTCCCTTTGCTTCAAGACGCAACCTAGTCCTGGGATACTTTTGGAAACAAGCTCTCGGTTTAAGGATCAGGTAGTCTTCCAGAAAACTATTACCGAGATTCCTACGGGTGATGAGCGAATCATGGAACGCTACAGCATTCTTGTTTCACAAAAAGGACTTGCTTCCAAGGACGTGCCTTTCTGGGAAATTTTGAAGAAAAACACAGAAGACATCGGGTCGATCTTTAGCCCGCTCCCTTCCTTGATCGGAGGCAATATTAAGAGTTTGGACGCGGCCAAAAACCCAGTTATTGGGCAGGTTAGCCTAGGAGTGATCCGTCAAAAGCGGATCTATATTAATCAAGTTCAGGTGAGTCCCTGGAATTACCTCGATCCAAAGTTTAATGATTGTGCAATCGGGGAAGAAGCTGTTTTGGCCAAGGATTACCAAGCGATCTTTGGTAATGGAGCAGTGGTGCCCACAAGACCGTTGATGGTGGGAACTACGATAATTGGCTATTATCCCTCTTCGAAAAAATGCACCGATTGTAGCTTGTATGCATCTAAACTTAAGCCCACATTTTGGATAGATTAATGTCATGCAAACACTGAAGATATCCAGAAATTCAAGAAGCAGTTTTAAAGCACTCATTTGTGGGTTGATGTGCTTCCTTGGGCTCGTAGGCACTAGCATAGGGCAAACGACGACTAACCAAAAGGAGCAAGTTTATTTCCATACGCCAAAGACGCTCTATTTTTCTGGAGAGAAAATCTGGTTTGAGGCTAAGGTAAGTTTGGGAGCTCGAGCCACTTCTTCACAGGTGTTGTATGCCGAATTGGTGGATCGCAATTCCAATTCAATCACCCACGTCAAAGTACCGCTTCAGGCTGGTGTGGCCTTGAATTTTATTCCAGTTTCAGATCAAATCCCATCCGACCAGTACCTGTTGCGCGTGTATACAAGGATTAGTCCCTATTTGGATTTGAATCAAGGGATCGCACAGCAGGTGGTCACAATCATCAACCCAAAAATTCCACCCAAGGAGGGTACCTCCTCCAATCGCCAAATTCCCCAATCTTCTAAATCCTACGAAAAGGGAGCTGCTGTCAATTTTGCTTCTTCGGGCACTGCTGAAGGACGGGTTGTGGCTTCGGGAATTTCCATTGCCAATCCATTTTTAGTGGAAGAACAAAAGCAGTTGCCTGCTGCCGAAGTGTATGAGAGTTTAGCTCCGCAGCCCTTGCTTCCCGAACTTTTTGGTCATCTCGTTCAGGCGAAAGTTGCTTCTTTGGATACTGCGCTCACCTATTTTCTTTCCCTTCATGGCGCAAAAAGTGCCCTGTTTACAGATCATGTGGATGAGCGGGGCATGCTTGTTTTTGATGCCGGAGGATTGCGGCATTGGGATCGTTTGATCCTGCAACTTGAAAACGGGGAGGAGATGCCAGGTTTGGAGATGATTTCTCCATTGATTAAAACGAACTTTAGATCGAATTTCAGTTTTCCTGAATTATCCTTGGCGGAGGCTGATCTTGAATACCTTCAGTCCCTTCTCAAAGCAGCTGTAGTGCAGCAGGAGTATCTGGAAGTAGCTGACCAGGATTCTTTGGAAGTGGTCACTGGCTTTGTGGAAGATTACAGCTACAACTTAGACGACTACACGCGGTTTGAAGATGTGGAAACGGTATTGAAGGAATATGTTCCTAGCGTTGCGGTTCGTCTAAAGGACAAAAAGAAATCGTTCCGACTCTTGAATGAAGCAGAAAAAGGTGTTTTTGATACCAATCCCTTGATTCTAATCGATGCGATGCCAGTATTTGATTCGGATCTTTTGGCCTCCTTCAACCCCAAATTTCTTCAGCGATTGGAGGTACTCAATCGTGAGTTTTACCTAAACGACCGCACCTATCCAGGCGTGCTTAGTTTTTCGAGTTATGCCAATAATTTTGGTTTATTTCCACTGGCTCCAGCGGCACGGTTTTTTGATTATCCGGGGATTCAACCCTCGGTGATCCTGGATCGTGACCAGTTTGTCGAGCCTTCCACTACCTCCCGAATTCCTGATTGGAGGACTTTGCTGTATTGGCAATCTAATGGTCAAGAAGTAAGCACCAAGCTACCCAACTTAGCTGGAACGTTTGTGTACTGGGAGCAAGTCAATGAAGACGGGAAGCTGACTGTTCGCCGTACATTTTTTGAAGTGAAAAAATAATTGACTCTTGCAGCTAGCAGGGCGGTTGCGATGTAATGAAGCTAGTGGACTTAGTCCGGGATTAGGTATTCCATCAGCGTTTTTCCGTAGCGAGTACGAATCAAGTATTGCCCTTGGCTGGGGAGGTGGCTCAATTGAATTTCACCATTGCTTTGAAGTGGTGTGCTGATTAGCAGATTCCCTTCTAGGTCATACAGAAACCCCAAGCCCTGCTCCAGATCGGTAACTGCAACAATTTTCCTGGACGAGCCAAAATCAAAATAACCTATCCAGGTTTTGCTTCCAGCCAAGGGGAGAGTCATCAGCAGACGCTGTTGACTATCAAAAAGCTGTGTTTTGTTGAATTGCTCCAAGATAAGAAGGGAAGAATTGCCCTTTTGATCACTGAGACTGCGGAATTTATCATCTCGATTTGATTTTTGCGCTTGGGTTTTCTTGATGATTTCCCCAGAAAAGGAAATGTCGAGGATTTCCCCACCAGTTGTGACTGCTTGAAGTGTTGGGGTGCCTGTCTCATTGAAAATAAGCGGGCTGGCAATTCCTTCTGGGAGTTTGAGGGGGGATCCACTTCGAGATTCGCCTTTACGGCTAAAGAAGTGCAAGTCACCGGAGATGCCTAGCACTACCATAAAATCACCTTTTCCCGGTACGCGAGCATGAAAGGGAGTCCCGTTGATGGGTTCTCCTAGAGGTAAGGGATTCCAGTTTTCTAAATCCTTTCCCATTTTGTCCAGCAACCATAAATTCCCATTTTCAGTAGCAATAAAGTAGCGGTAATCTAGGGTTTGGTCATAGTCTATCACACTTAGGTGGGTGATTTTTTCTCCAGGTAGTGCCTTGGGAAATCCAGGTAAAGGTTCTCCTAGGCGGTCTATGGCATAGACACGATCCGCAGTGGCAAGCACGAGCTGTAATTTGCCATTTTTAAAATAATCGATCTGGAAGGCTTCCGATACAATGGGACCATATAAAGCTTGGCTGTATACCTGCTCGCCAGCTGAATTGATGACATACAAGACATGATCTTGGTCTTGAACTACAAGGTCTTCCGTGTTATCATTGAAATTTTTGATTGCTTTAGGACCAAAAATTAGATTTTGAGGAAGTGCTACCTCTTTGCCAGATGCCAACTCAAAAGATTTGTTTGCTTCTACTTTAGCGATACCCTCACTGGTGTAGCCCAAGATGAGTGTTGCTTCCGGTCCTTTTGGACTTTGGTGGATACGCAATCCCAGGCTAGTGAATGCCTTCAAAGCGGTTTCGTATTTCTGGATAAATGTGCTCCAACTGGGGTTGGAAGTTTGAACCCAACTCGGCCATATTTTTTGGAGGAGGAAAGTTTTGCTGTAGCCAGTAGCGGGTGATAACCAGTTGTTCGTTTTATTCTGCTTTTTTGCCCAGGTATTTCCTTGAGTATAGTCATCCAATAGGCCTCTCATGCCATTGGCAGAGTTACTCATCAGCAGAATCTGTCCCACTTGGCTGACAAAGGTTTGTTCAAACCCTACAAATCGTCCATTGAATAGGTGAGCGGGAAAATCCTCTTCAGGAAAAAATAAAATCTCCTGTTGGAGGTATTGCTCTGTAGGATCAAATTCAGTGGTGTCTCGGTATTCTTTCAGGATTTTCCAAGCTTGTTCCGGATTCTCCAACTTTACTAGAAGGGCACTGTTTTTTTGAGATCCAGATAGGGGCTCCATTTCAATAAAATACTGTTCTCCAGTGAGGAAATCCAAAAATCCCCGATCGATTAATCGAGTTTGAATCTCCCCACTGACGGTGGATTTGGGAACAAAGGAGCTGTTTTGAAGTTTCTGCGCTTCGTAATAATCCTTCAAGTTGACCTGGGTAATGGATTGTGTACGCGTGGAAATCAAGTTTTCAAATTCTGCAAGTTGGGCTTGAACAGAAGGAAGGAAATCCACCTCTGGAAGACCCTGAATTGGCCCTTTAAAAACAAGTTGTTTGTCTTCAAATTTTAACGTCAACGCAAGTAAAAAATCTGTGGTCTGCAACTCTTGAAGTGCTGCTGAGGATTTGTCGGCACTGACTCCACTAACTAGTTTGGCCATGCCTTTTGAGGAAAGAATTAGCCTGCCCAAGCCTTCTGCATTGGGTAAATTATCTCCTAGCTTCGTGGAAATTGGGTTTGCATCTTCACTGAGGTAAAATCGAATGGCTTCTTCGATGACAAATGAGGAGGAAGAAATAAGCAGCACATTATTGAGGACCGTAATGCTCCATTGGATGCTATTGTTCGCATCCAAAACATCGTAAATCTCTTGCTCACTGTATTTCCGAGTTTGGAATTGAGCAGTCTTGGGGGTCTTGGATTTCAGTTTTTCCAAGAGTTCCGAAGGGGAATTGGAATCGAAATTCAGGGTGTACAACAGACTAAATTTGTCTGTTCCTACCGCGTGATAGCTCACAGTCACCTGTTTGTTTCGGAGGGTTTTGGCAACAAAACCTGTTTCACCCACTAGGCTATCTAAGGAGTTTAACTGGCTGGATAAGGATTGGAATGCTGGAAACTGCAAGAGAGCCGCCCAGATGGGTTGGTTTCGAAGCTCCTGCCAGGCATAATCGGCCTGTTGAGTTTCGAATAAGAATACGGCATCACTTGAAATCAGTTCAAGGCTGTTGATGGTTCTGGACTGAATAAATCGTTGGTATACTTCATAGCCTCCCCAGCTAACGAGGGATAGCACTAGAATGACCAACAAACTTTTCCAGATTTTCAAGTTGCAGTATCGAGTAGGAGTTAGTGGAGTAAAAAAAGACCTAAGAAACTTTTCGCAGTGGAAAGTATCTTAGGCCATTGATCAGGCAAGGATCAGATTAGTTGCTCAAGCGATCCAAAACTTGCATCACTTCGTTAACGTGACCTCTAGAGGTTTCTAGCAATTGCTTTTCTTCAGCATTCAGATCTAGTTCGATTACTTTTTCGATGCCATTTTTGCCAAGGATTACTGGTACACCAAGGTAGCAGTCATCAATGCCGTATTCACCATCCAATTTGATACATACTGGGAATACTCTTCTTTGGTTTTTCAAGATGGCTTCTACCATTTGTGCAGCAGCGGCTCCTGGTGCATACCAAGCAGAGGTGCCCATGAGCTTTACAAGCTCTCCACCTCCAAATTTGGTTCGCTCGATGATGGCATCTAGCTTATCTTTTGCAACTAGTTCTGTAACAGGGATACCCGCCACGGTGGTGTATCTTGGAAGTGGAACCATGGTATCTCCATGGCCTCCCATCAAAATGGCTTGAATTTCTTTTCCAGAAACATTCAATTCTTCAGCGAGGAAGGCACGGTAGCGGGCCGTATCTAAAATTCCTGCCATACCCATCACTTTATTTCTAGAAAATCCAGATGTTAAATGTGCTTGGTAAGTCATCACATCCAAAGGATTGGAAACTACGATGATGATGGCGTTTGGAGAGTATTTTGCTACATTTTCAGTAACTGACTTTACGATTCCTGCGTTGGTTTCGATCAAATCATCGCGAGTCATCCCTGGCTTTCTTGGAAGTCCTGAGGTGATGACTACTACATCTGAATTTGCAGTTTTGCTGTAGTCATTCGTACTGCCAACGGTACGGCTATCGTATTGATTGATGGGCGCTTTTTGCCAAATGTCAAGTGCTTTGCCTTCGGCAATGCCCTCTTTGATATCCACTAATACAATTTCTTCAGCTACCTCGCGATATGCCAATACATCGGCACAGGTGGCACCTACGTTTCCTGCCCCAACAACGGTTACTTTGCTCATGGTTTTATATTTTTTGGTTTGATTGCCTAAAATTCGACCCTAAGTTAATAAGGGATATTTAGGAATTGAAACCGCTTCTGGATTAAGTTCGCTACGAAGGCACTGTTTTTTTAATATGAACCGTGTATTTTTTTTATAATGCATTATTCAAACATTTGCCGCAGGCTAAAGAACCCAAAAGACTCGCGGTAGGACCGAAAAAGACGCTGGTTGTTGGCATTGTAAAATTCAGCCAGTGAAGTCATCATTTTTGCCTTAATTTTTGGATTATTGTCAAAGATCTCTAGGAGGGCAAACTGTGGAATCACCAGCAATTCTGCTTCATCCGAGCTCACCAGGGCGGTATATGTTCTTTTCGAGTTTTCCAGAAGAGAATTTTCACCGAAGGCATCTCCTCGCTTCATCTGCATGATGGTTTCAAAATTTTCGCTGAGATCAATGGTCAGATCTATATGGCCTTTTCGGATGAGGTAGAGCGCTTGGCTTGGGTCCTTGCTAAAAAAGACAACTTCATCACGAACGTATTTTCGCTCGTGCATGGTGGGCAAAAAGCGCGCAAGTTCTTGCAGCTTGAGTAGCTCGAAAAATTTGATGCCTTGCAGGAAATCAAACATCCGCAATTCTTGGGGTTCATAGGTTTTGGAAAAAGGATTTCTCATGGCTTAGCGTTTTTGTATGTGCAAGCATTTTTGGGTGGCTGGGCCCACTTTTGCCCAATCCGCAATCCGCATGCCAACTACCCAGACTATTTTATTTCCTGAAACTAGAACTTTTACCTCTTTTTTTAAGGCAAATGGCACTTTATTATCAATCAAGAAATCGGAAATTTTCTTTTCGGATTGCATTCCTAATGGATTAAACCGGTCTCCTTCCTGCCAACTCCGGATTTGAAGCGGAAATTCCAACTGATCCAAATCGAATACTCCATGAGCTGGATTCCGATCAATTTCTTTTTGAGGAGGACCCCAAGTCAGGTGGTACCCTCCTTCTGGAAGTTCAAACGAAGGAGTTCCAACAGGAAGTTCAAGCTCAGGGAATGCCACAGGAATAGGATATAGCAGGAGCTCTTCTCGGTCTAGACTGAGTTCATAGGTCGCGCTACGCAACAACTTGCCTGGCTTGATATCTTCTAAGCTTTTTGAAAGGGATAAAGCTTGATCCGAATTGAACCCATAAGGCTTCAGCCAAAAATAAAGCAAGGAGGCAACTCCTGGCATGTTGCTCAAGGATTTGTAGGCAAGAAAGCTGATTCCATGCTGGTCGCGAATATGTTCTGTCTTCCAGAGTTCAAATAGGCCTGAAAATGCCTTTCCGGTATCTTTTAACCGCTCAAAGCTCTGCAAGAGATTTTGTCGTGCATCGGGTTCTAGGTTGTAAAGGGCAGGTAGTCCGCTATGGCGCAGCTTGTTTCTCTTGTAGTCGTTCGATGCATTGGATCGGTCTTCTCGCCAAGTTTGCTTTACCTCCTCCATGTAGGACTCAAGTTGTGCTCTTGAAAAAGGAAGCAGTGGACGAATCAGCCAGCCACGACGCTCGCTCATGCCATACAATCCCTCGATGCCGGTGCTTCTTACCAAGTTAAGAAAAATAGTCTCTAGCTGATCGTCCTGGTGATGAGCTAGGATGATGCCCTCCAAATGATGCTGATTCCGAATTTCTTCAAAAAACTGGTAGCGGATTTCTCGGGCCGCCATCTGTATGGAAATACCATTTTTATCTGCCCATTCCGCTGTATTGGTACGATGAATATGGATCGGAAGGAATCGGTCCTGAGCCCAGCTCTTAACAAATTCTTCGTCTCCATCGCTTTCTGTACCGCGCAAGCCAAAATTGACATGAGCCAGCTCCACTTGAATCCCAGCAGCATGAAGGATATGTGCCAAAGCCATACTGTCTAGTCCGCCACTGCAGGCCAACAGGTAGCGTTTGTTGGGTTCAAAAAGTGGGCTTTGTCGGATATGCGAGATAAAGGCGTCGTACATTGATCAAAAATAGCTTTTTTAGCTAAATTTGCCTCTAGTATCTCCCCTATGAAATCTCCTTTTTTCATTCTGTTTCTTCTCTTGGTGCTCTGGATGCCCTTCCGTGTCCATGCGCAGTCCTCTTCGCTCTTGGAGATTCGGAGTGCGGATCTACTTCAGGGTGCCAAAGGCTTTGAGCGCTTGCTGGGAAATGTAAAGATGAAGCATCAGAATTCCTTGATTGCCTGTGATTCGGCCTATTTTTACCGGGATGAAAATCGGGCACAGCTTTTTGGGAGGGTGCAGATCAAGGATGAGGTGGACCCCATCACCACGACCAGTTCCTATGCTGAATACGATGGTGCGACCAAGGTGGCGAAGCTTCGGAAAAACGTGATTTTCACCAATCTGCAGACGAAGCTGTACACCGATCACCTCGATTACAACCGGGAATCCAATGTAGCCAACTATTTTGAAGGGGGGAAGGTGGTGGACTCAGTAAATGTGCTCACCAGTGAGGTAGGTACTTACGAGATCAATTACGAGCGGATCAGTTTTAAACATGATGTGATTTTGGTGAACCCCGATTACACGCTTAAAACGCAGGATCTTATCTATATGACCGTTCCTAAAACTGCCCAGACTCCTGGATTGACCAACATTGTTTCTAAGGAAGGATACCATTTAGATGCCCAAAAGGGAAGTTTTTACGACACGCAGCTCAAGCAGTTTAAGTTTTTTGAGGGCTTGGTGGAGACGGAAGATAGCCGAGTGAAAGCGGATGAATTGTTTTATGATGAGCCCAAAGGCTACTATGAGGGTAAAAAAGATGTGCGAGTTCTAAATAAAGAAAGAGAGCTAGAGGTTTTTGGGGATGAGGGGAACTATTGGGAGACCAAAAAATACAGTCAGGTGTACGGAAAGGCGTTGGTGCGAAAGTATTTTGAGTCAGATACACTTTTTCTTACTGCTGACACCTTGATTTCGCAGGATGGAGAAGCCGATTCACTCAAATTTCTGCTTGCCTTCCACCAAGTAAATCTGGTCAAATCAGATCTTTCTGGAAAGGCAGATTCCTTGTTGTATGCCTTTGGAGATTCGTCTATTCATCTGTATAAGGATCCAATTTTATGGAATCGCTCCAGCCAAATTGCAGCAGACAGCATGGTTTTTTTCCTCAAGAATGAAACCTTGGATAGGGTATACATGAAAAATAAGGCCTTCGCGATTTTGACAGACACCTTGTTGAATTTCAACCAGATGAAAGGGAGAAAGATGACTGGCTACTTCAAAGAGGGGCAGATGAGTAGTTTATTTATCGAGGGGAATGGAGAGTCGCTCTACTATGCGCTTGAAGGGGATACTTTGACTCAAGGGATCAATCGAATCCTTAGTTCAACCATAGGGCTGACCTTCGTAGATGGGCTGATTAAAAAATCAAATTTTGGAGTTCGGCCAGATGGCAAATTCATACCAGTTCAGGATATTGATGAAAAGATGAGTCGGCTTGAGGGCTTTCGATGGAGGGTGGAGGAAAAGCCTGTTCGTGCGACCATTGATGCCTGGCGAAAGGTGGTTGAAATTGACCCGACGCTACGGAATTTTTTCAACGAGCCGGAGGTAAAGCTGACGATGCCTACCCAAGGGCAGCTACAAAAAGCGCTGCAAGAAAAGCCTGTCAAGCCTAAGGGCGGCGGCTAAGCGCCTACAAATGGCTCATTTTTGAAACTTAACAACAATTAACCCAGTTTTTGGGAAAAAAATGTATCTTTTTAAATACATTTAACGTAGAATTTATCGACTTTATTGTCAGTGCATCACCCTTATTGAGTAACTATTTTCCATGAACGCCCAATTGCTCAAATTGACCATTGTATTACTTTTGCTGTTCCCGATTTTTGCGGGAGCCCAGCAGGTGCATGTCTTGAGCGAAACAGTTGAATTTTCAGGTAAAATTGGTTCCTCCCTACGGAAAACTGTAATCCTACACAACGAATCGGCGCAACCTAAAACTTACCTGCTTCGGAACATTAAGGGGAGTGTTGGCTCTTCTCAAAAAATGCGTATTTGTCTTGGAGATCAGTGTTTTGACCCTAAAAAAGACTTGGCAAAGGTGATGTTAACCCTTGCTCCAGGGGAGATTTATACCGATTTGTTTTTAGAGTTTGAATTAGGCATTGCGGAGACTTTAGGCAGTTTTGATTTGGTGTTTGTAAATAGTGAAGCCTTGCGTGATTTTTTTGTAGTCGAGGCAAAATATTCTGTTTCAAGTGAGCCAAAAACAGATTTTTCGCATAAAGATGTCAAGCTGGGGGATATTTATCCCAATCCGAGCAACCGGGTAGCCCAATTGGATTATACTGTCGTAAATCCAAAATCCAGAGCAAAAATCACAGTGACCAGTTTCATTGGCAATCCCATTGCGGAATATGAATTGGATCCAACACGAAATAGTTTGGTCATTCATGTCGCAGACTTTCAGCCAGGGGTGTATTTCTACACATTGTTTGTTGACAATAAAAACGTGGTCACCAAGAAATTACAAGTGAAAAAGTAGGCTTGCTGTCAATGCTATTTCATTTGAAATCTTACAATTATCCCTTATATTTGCGGTCCTTTAATTAATCATGCGTCACTATTCGATCGTCTTTGTATTCGTCTTGGTTCTCTTTGGAGCCTGTGGACCTTTTGCCAAGTTGGAAAAGAGTACCAATTGGGAGGAGCTGTACAATGGTGCCAACAAATACTACCAAGAAGGCGAATACAACAAAGCAATCATCTTGTATGAAAAGGTTCTTCCTGTCATCAAGGGGTCTGAAAAGGCTGAAATGGCGGAATACAACTATGCCAACTGCCATTTTAAAACGGACAGATTCATTGAGTCGGCTGGATATTTTAATACCTTTTTCAAAACTTACAACCGAAGTGCGCTAGCGGAAGAAGCATTATTCATGCACGCATATTCCCTGTATTTAGACGCTCCTGATTACAACTTGGACCAGCAGAGTAGCAAAGAAGCGGTCACGGCCATTCAGCAATTTGTCGGTAAATTCCCTGGTTCTGCCAGCTATGAGCGGGCAATGGACATGTTGAAAGATTTGGAGTCTCGATTTGAAGAAAAGGCGTACAGCGAGGCAGAAATGTACTACCGATTGAAAGAAGGATTGTTTCCTGGTGATTTTTACAGGGCTTGCATCATCAACTTTCAAAATTTTGCCAAGGATTATCCTGAAAGCAAGCGCAATGAGGAACTGGCGTATCGTCTGGTAGAAGTGGGCTACTCCTATGCTAAAAATAGTGTCTTTGACAAAAAAGAAGAGCGTTTGAATGATGCGCTGAAGTTTGCAACTAATTTTTACCGAAAGTACGCTGTCAGTGGGTATTTGGGAGAGGTTAAAAAGATAGAGGAACAAACTAAAGAAGAGCTTCAGGCACATGCCAAACTAAAAAAGGAGTATGCAGATAAGAAGGCTGCAGAAGAGGTGGCAGCAACGAACACCTCTAACTAATTCAAATACAAGCATTTAAACACAAAATATATGGCTGTTAATCCATCAATCATCACCAGAGACCTAGACAAAGTTGCTGATCAAACAGGAAATATCTATGAGTCGATCCACATCATTGGTCAGCGTGCCAAGCAAATTTCTTCAACTTTGAAGGAAGAATTGAACAACAAGCTTTCTGAGTTCGCTTCTACAGTAGACAACTTGGAAGAAGTATTTGAAAACAAGGAGCAGATCGAAATCTCCAAGTTTTACGAAAGAATGCCTAAGCCAACTTCTTTGGCAATGGAAGAATTTACGGAGGGAAAAATCCACCACAGATTTCCATCGCAAGAAGGAGCGGAGTAATTCCCAATGAATCTTAACGGCAAACGAATTTTAATCGGTGTTACAGGCAGCATTGCCGCCTACAAAACAGCGATTTTAACGCGCTTGCTTATCAAATCTGGAGCAGAGGTACAGCTAGTAGCGACGACCTCTGCTCTTGATTTTATTACCCCTCTTACGTTAGCTACCCTCTCCAAACGACCGGTACTTTCTGCTTTTTTTGAAAAAAGTACAGGTCAATGGCACAATCATGTAGAGCTCGGCCTTTGGGCTGATTTATTTTTAGTGGCTCCACTAAGCGCGAATACACTCGCCAAATTTGCCCAAGGAGGATGTGATAATTTGCTAACTGCCACCTATCTCTCCAGCCGCTGTCCGGTGATGCTTGCGCCAGCTATGGACTTGGATATGTATCAGCACCCCTCCGTTCGGGCTAATCTTGAAAAAGTGGCTTCCTTTGGAAATATTGTGCTAGATGCCGAAACAGGTGAGTTGGCCAGTGGGCTCTCTGGCCAAGGACGCATGATGGAGCCAGAGCATATTTTGGAGAAAGTCATCCAATTTTTTAATCCTAAAAAGGATTTCCTAGGCAAAAAAGTGCTGATTACCTTGGGTCCAACTCAAGAAGCACTTGACCCTGTTCGTTTTTTGAGCAATCATTCCAGCGGAAAAATGGGCTATGCCCTAGCCAAAGCATTTGAAGCTCAGGGGGCAGCAGTGTCCCTTGTCGCAGGCCCTGTTTCCTTGAAGTTGGATGAAAGCCGGTTTCAGGTGCATCGCGTGACCACTGCAACTGAGATGTTTGAAGCCGCCAAGTCCTTGCATGCACAGATGGATGTGGTGGTATTTGCTGCTGCAGTGGCAGATTTTAGACCTGAAAATGCGGCGCCTCAAAAAATAAAAAAGGTGGGTGAGGAACTTACGCTTCGCTTGGTGCCAAATGTGGATCTTGCCTTTGAGCTTGGAAAAACAAAAAATGCCAAACAGATTCACGTTGGGTTTGCTTTGGAAACAGAGCAAGGAGAAGCGAATGCCAAAGCTAAATTGGAACGTAAAAACTTTGATTTGGTCGTACTAAATTCAGCAACGGAGGCCGGAGTAGGATTTAAGCACGACACCAACCAGGTCCGAATTTTTCATAAAGGAGGAAATGAAGTTCAGTCCGCCCTTTTGCCGAAGGAAGCGATCGCAGAACTTATCTTGGAGGAAGTCAAAAAAGCAGCTTCTTGACGAGGAGCTAAAGATTTTTTGTAAGTTTAGTACATGAAAAAAGGGATACTCATCCTAGTTGGAATTCTTGGATTTTTGATAGAAAGCAAGGCCCAAGAACTGGATTTTCGGGTTATCATCAATAGTGACCGTTCTAGATTTCAAAGCACCGAGGTCTTTAGCCAGATGAAAACCAGCTTTGAACAGTTTTTGAATGGGCGAACCTGGACTTCCGATGAGTTTAGGCCTGAGGAGCGTATCAAAGGAAACCTATTGATTACCATCAATCAGGTGCCACAAATAGGGGTTTACAGTGCGACAGTCCAAATGCAGGTGGTACGCCCAGTGTTTGGAACCAACTATGAGACGGTGGTGCTGAACTTTATTGATCGCAATTGGTCTTTTGAATACCAAGAATCACAACCCCTAGAATTCAATCGAGTTTCCTATCTAAACAACATCAGTTCCTTACTTGCCTTTTATGCTCACATCGCGCTTGGCATGGATTACGATACTTTTGAACTGAAAGGGGGAAATCCCTATTTCGAAGTAGCGAATGATATCGTGAATAATGCCCAGCAATCGGGTCGTGCTGGCTGGGTCCAAAATCCCAACGACCGAAGAAGTCGCTACTGGCTGATCAATGACATTTACATTTCAACCGTGTACGCCCCTATTCGTGAGGCTTTTTATTTGTATCACAGAAAAGGGATGGACCAACTTGCGACCGCACCAGAAGAAGCGTATAATTCTATTTTGGGAGCGATTCAACGCGTTGCGGAAGCCAATCGGTTGCAGCCCAATGGAATTTTCACCATCAGCTTTGTGGATGCTAAAAGTGATGAAATGATATCCATTCTCAAGAATGCTCCATTTGAGATCCGTGAAAAAGCCGTTCCGCTACTCCTAGAAATTGATCCGAATAACGCCAGAAAATACAACGAGCTGCTCAAAAGCTGATCCTTATCTTTTAGTTTTGTTGGAAAGCCATTCTTAATTCATGCTTACTTCACTTAAAATATCCAATTATGCGTTGATTGATCACTTGGCCATGCAGCCCAGTGCTGGATTGAGCATGATTACAGGTGAAACAGGAGCGGGTAAGTCGATTATGCTTGGAGCTGTAGGCCTTTTGCTTGGCAATCGGGCGGACACCAAGGTATTGCTTCATGAGGCGAAGAAATGTGTGGTGGAGGGAGTCTTTGAAATTCGCTCCTACGGCCTGCAGCAATATTTTGAGGAGCTGGAACTAGACTATGAGGACAGCTGCATTATCCGAAGGGAAATCAGTCCAAATGGCAAATCCCGATCTTTTGTAAATGATACTCCAATCTTATTGGATCATTTGAAGACCCTGGGAGAGAAGCTCATGGATGTCCACTCCCAGCACGATACCTTACTCCTGGGAGAAGGTGATTTTCAATTGGGGTTGGTGGATGCATTTGCCCAGACAGGAGTTGAGCGAGCTGCCTACCAACAGGTTTTTAAAGAATTTAAGTCCTCCAAAAAAAGCCTTGAGGAACTGACGCGTCAGTCGGATAGGCTTAAAAAAGAGTTCGACTTCAATCAATTTCAATTGAATGAGTTGAGTAGCCTATCCCTTGTAGCCGGTGAGCAAGAGGAATTGGAGGCGAGTCAGCAGATTCTTGAAAATGCAGAAGACATTAAAGTAAAGATTCAGGAGATCCTTTCCCTTTTCCAAGACGAGCAGTTTGGAGTACTTCAGGGAATGGGGCATATTCATTCGAGTTTGCAGGGCTTGGAGCGATTGGCTCAGGCTTTTGGCAGTTACCGGCAGCGATTTCAGGAGGCTTTGATTGAATTAAATG
>Ga0114975_10000168_pt1 | contig 48447 bp, 41 predicted proteins | sample S_130626_EF_Meta_FD_87031 | JGI IMG/M metagenome (GOLD analysis project Ga0114975, IMG submission 87031) | Freshwater microbial communities from Lake Simoncouche, Canada to study carbon cycling - S_130626_EF_MetaG | ecosystem: Environmental > Aquatic > Freshwater > Lake | place: Lake...
GTAGGTACATATTAAACGAATAATTAATATATCATCCAGTGTCTGATAAATTAAATTGACTAGAAAGAATTGATCATCAATCTCTTTTTTAAAAACAATTACATTTTCACCAGGAATTATTTGATCATTATAATCAGAAATTTCTAACCTTTTTAACTGTTCGCCAATGAAATCATTTATTGATTTTTCCATAAAATTTCATTTCTTAAATAAGAGCTATCATCCAACTAATTAATCTTTAATAATTAGAAAGTTAAAGAAATAAAAAATGCATACTCCATGGCTGTTTCCTTATGTTGAGCAAAACGACCTGTAGCTCCTGAATGACCTGTTTCCATGTTTGTATGTAAAAGAAGAACATTTTTATCTGTTTTATAAGTTCTTAATTTTGCAACCCATTTGGCGGGTTCCCAATATTGAACTTGTGAATCATGCAATCCGGTAGTTACTAAAATAGCTGGATAATCCATTTTTCTGACATTATCCATTGGAGAATATGATTTCATATAATGGTAAAATACAGGGTCATTGGGATTTCCCCATTCATCATATTCAAAAGTAGTAAGGGGTATAGTGTCGTCCAACATAGTAGTTACTACATCGACAAAGGGTACTGCAGCTATGACACCCTTCCAAAGATGGGGAGCCATATTCAAAATAGCACCCATTAATAAACCACCGGCACTACCACCCATAGCAAAACATTTATCTGGGGAAGTATAATTATTCGAAATCAACCATTCCGCACAGGATATAAAGTCATAAAAAGTATTTTTCTTATGCAATAATTTACCGTTGTTATACCAGTGTCGACCAAGTTCCTCCCCGCCTCTAATATGCGCTATAACATAGATAAATCCTCTGTCCAGTAAACTCAATCTCGCTGAACTGAAATACGGATCCAGGCTAATACCATAAGAACCATAAGCATACAATAATAATGGATGATTATTGGGCACCCCCAGATCCTTTCTATATACCAAAGATATTGGAACAAGGGTACCATCTTTACCAGGAATAAAGATTCTTTCAGATTGATAATTTTCAGATTTGAAATCTCCAACAACGGTTTGTTGCTTTCTGAAATTTAACTTCTTTTCTTTCCAATCATAATCATATACGGTCGATGGAGTGCTCATCGATTGGTATTGAACCCTGATATATGGTAAATGGTAAGAGGGATTCATACCAATGGATGCCATGTAGGCATTTTCTGGAAATGCTAAAAGATGGGTTTGCTCCTCATTAGCTGGTATTATTTTTAGCTGAGTTAAGCCATTATATCTTTGAGCTACTACCAAACATTCATTAAAATGCAAGAACTGTTCCAGAAGAATATCTGGGTTTGTTGCTATTTCAATCTTCCAGTTTTTTAGGTTTGTATCGCCTTCCTCACACGACATTAAACAAAAATTCTCAGCCTGGTAATTTGTTAATATATAGAAGGTTTCCTTAAAATGATCTATTTGATATTCTACATTTACAAGTCTTTCGGTAAATATTTTCACCTCCTCAAGTGGCGTATCCAAAGACAAATACAAATCTTCATTGGAGATGGTCTGAGAGGAATGTATGATTAAAAATTTATTTGACCTTGATTTTGATATACTTAGATAAAAAGTATCATCCGTTTCTACAAAAATTTCTACATCTTCACTCTCGGCAGTTCCAATTTTGTGACGACAAACACTATAATCTCTTAGCGTTTCAATATCTTTTTTTACATAAAAGAAATAATTATTATCTGTTGACCAAACACATTCGCCATTGGTATTCTTAATTAAATCAGGATGTAATTCATTGGACTCCAAATGAAGTAATTTTAGTTCATAAAGGCGTCGACTTACCGTATCCTCTGAATACACAAGGTATTGATTACAATTACTTGGATTAAAAGAAGATAGTTGATAATAGGAGTGTCCTTCAGCTAATTTATTTTGATCTAAAATAAGACTTTCAGTATTAAAATCTTCAAATTTACTTCGATATAAAAATGGATATTGGAGGGATTCGGCGTAGCGAATCTGGTAGTAATAATCATTTAAAAAAAATGGAACGGAGGAATCATTTTTTTGAATTCTACCAATTATTTCCTCATAAATTTCATTTTGTAAAGAATTATAAGGAGCCAGGACCTGTTTCGTATAGACATTTTCTGCTTCCAGATAATCAATTACTTCTTTATTTTCCCGATCATTTAACCAGAAATAAGAATCAATTCTTTGATCACCATGCGCCAATAAAACGGTTGGTTTTATTGGCGCTACTGGTGGTACTAAATGAGATATATTCATTAATTATTTTAATTTTGCTAATACTTTTGCCATTCTGGCTACTGCTTCTTTTAATTCGGCTTCTGATGCTGCGTAAGAAATTCTAAAACATTCATCTGCACCAAAAGCAGCACCTGAAACAACGGCAACAAACGCCTCCTGAAGAATATAATCACAAAAATCGTTGGCATTATTTATTTCCATGGTGTCGGATTTTTTTCCAAAATAGGCGCTTATATCTGGAAAAATATAAAAGGCACCAAGTGGAAGATTAACTTTTACGCCCGGAATTTCCTGAAGTAATTGTAGTACCATATCTCTTCTTTTCAGAAACGCCTCTTTCATTACTTCTGTTTCAGGCAATTTTGTTTGAAGGGCAAAAGTTGCAGCTTTCTGACTAAATGAGTTTGCGCCTGAGGTAATTTGCCCTTGAACTTTATTACATGCATCCGAAAGCCATTGAGGACCTCCCATGTAACCTAATCGCCAGCCAGTCATGGCATAACCTTTTGAAAATCCATTTACTGTAACGGTCTGATCTTTTACCTCTGGAAATGAACCAATACTTACATGTTTTCCTGTGAAATTAATATATTCGTAAATTTCATCAGCTACGATAAGAATTCCAGGATGCTTACTAATAACTTGAGCGATTGCCTTTAGCTCAGACTCTAAATAAACTGAACCTGTTGGATTACAAGGAGATGAAAACAATAAGGCTTTTGTTTTTGGTGTAATCGCCTTTTCGATTTCTTCCGCACTGACTTTGAAATCACTTTCAATGCCCGCTTTTAATAAAATGGTTTTGCCCTCAGCCAATTTGATTATTTCTGAATAAGAAACCCAATAAGGGGCTAAAACAATTACTTCATCTTCTTCATCTAGAATAGATAAAAATATATTGGCCAAAGTTTGCTTGGCACCATTAGAAACCACTATCTGGCTAGCTTTATAATCTAAATTATTTTCTTCTTTTAATTTTTTACTAATTGCTTCTCTCAATTCAGGAATACCTGGGACTGGGGTATATTTTGTAAATCCTGCATCCAAGGCGTCTTTAGCTACTTGTTTTATAGCATCGGGGGTGTCAAAGTCAGGTTCTCCAATACTTAAATTTATTACTTCATGACCTTTTGCTTTAAGTTCTCTGGCCATTTGAGACATTTTGAGTGTTTCTGATTCAGCCATTCTCAAAACTCTTTGAGATAATAGATTATTTGACATTGTTTTGGGTTTTATTAAAATAATTTTCAAAAATAGTATAAACTACCCTGTTTTTAGGTAGTATAAACCTTATTTTTATAGCATCCTTTAATTATGTTAACTTTATTTAAATGAATAGTATAAAATCTTTAGACGAACGCATTGCTCTGGCTCTTTTAGGAGGTGGGCAAAATAGGATAAATGATCAACATAACAAAGGAAAATTAACTGCAAGGGAACGAATTCATGTTTTGCTTGATAATGGTAGTTTTGAGGAAATTGGACAGTTGGTTACTCATCGTTGTACAGATTTTGGTATGCAAGATCAAATCTTTTATGGAGATGGGGTAATCACGGGTTATGGAACCGTAAATGGTCGTTTAATCTATATTTATGCTCAAGATTTTACTGTTTTCGGTGGTTCTTTATCTGAAACTCATGCTGAAAAAATAGTTAAAATAATGGAATTAGCCCTGGAAAATGGCGCTCCTCTGATTGGTTTGAATGACTCTGGAGGGGCAAGGATTCAGGAAGGGGTGGTCTCTTTAGGTGGATATGCTGATATTTTTTATAGAAATGTTTGTGCAAGTGGAGTAGTTCCTCAAATTTCTGCTATTCTGGGTCCTTGTGCCGGTGGTGCCGTTTATTCACCTGCCATTACTGATTTTACCATCATGGTTGAGGAGAGTTCTTATATGTTTGTAACAGGTCCAAATGTAGTTAAAACCGTTACTAATGAATCGGTTTCTTCTGAAGAATTAGGTGGCGCTTTAACCCATGCATCTAAATCGGGGGTTACCCATTTAACAGCAGAGAATGATGTCGATTGTTTAAGAAAAATTAAAACACTGCTGTCTTATTTACCTCAAAATTGTTGGGAAAAACCAGCTGATTTGTCTTATCAACTGGGAAATGAGATTGTTCCAATACTAAATACAATCGTACCAGATAATCCAAATCAACCTTATAATATGAAAGATGTGGTGAAAGGTATTGTGGACGAAGACTCTTTTTTTGAAATCCATGAACTTTTTGCTGAAAATATAATTGTCGGCTTTGGTAGAATTGGTGGCATGTCCATTGGCATTGTTGGTAATCAGCCTATGTGTTTAGCCGGTGTTCTCGATACGGATGCATCAAGAAAGGCCGCCAGGTTCGTGAGAACATGTGATGCTTTTCAGATTCCCTTATTAGTTCTGGTTGATGTTCCTGGCTTTTTACCCGGTACTGACCAAGAGTGGAATGGAATTATTACACATGGCGCAAAATTACTTTATGCCTTTAGTGAAGCGACAGTTCCCAGAATTACTGTGATTACCAGAAAAGCTTATGGGGGAGCTTATGATGTGATGAACTCAAAACATATTGGCGCTGATTTAAATTTTGCCTGGCCTTCTGCTGAAATTGCAGTGATGGGGGCGAAAGGTGCAGCAGAAATTATCTTTAAAAAGGAAATTGCAGCCTCTGATAATCCAGATTTAACCACTTCAATGAAGGAAAAGGAGTATAAAATGGCATTTGCACACCCTTTTCAAGCCGCTCAACGTGGATTTATCGATGAAGTTATTCAACCTGATAAAACCAGAGCAAAACTGATAAAAGCTTTTAATATGCTTAAAAATAAAAAGGTGCAAAAACCATTGAGAAGACACGGAAATATACCACTTTAATCTCCTAGTATTGCCATTTATCCAGGTGATGGACAAATAAAACAGCTAAATTTTCCGCATCCGGTAATGCTCTGTGTTGATTTCCTACGAATTCATATCCGTCTATTTCCAGGGCATGTTTTAAACCAACGGGTCTTTTGATTTTCTTAAAATCTAAGTATTGCCGTTTTAAATTAATATGATGATTTGTCCATTCAGACGATATATCATGTAATAAACAATCTTGGATAAACATTTTTTTATCAAAATGACCCCATGAACAAAGTATAAAATCTTCTTCCAAATTTACCCAATCTAAAAACCGTTCTAATACAACTGGGAAATAGGGGGCTTTATTCGTTTCCTGCGTTGATATATGAGTCAATTCCTGACAAAATATGGATAAATCAGGGAAAAGAGTTGGTTTGATTAAGGAGGAAAAATTATCCTGCACCTCGCCGAAATTATTTAAACTTACAGCACCAATTTCAATGATTTCCTGAGGCCTATTTTTAAACGCAGCCTGATCCCAGCAAGTAGCTTCCAGGTCATAAATGATAAAATTCATAGACTGATTCTTCCGGGTTTAATCCATTTTTCTAAACCATATCCAGTTAAACGATTGTGGTAAAAATATAAGAGGTAGAAATTTTCACTGATTATTTCTCCTAGTTTATTCTTTTTTAATGGTTTCTTTATATGAAAAGTTCCTAAATGTTTGATTCCATCTTGAATTAGGTCATCAATTTCGGCATTTATTTCTGGAGATAATATTAATTTCCCCTTATCAGCAAAATCGATTAGCGTTTGTTTAAGTTGACTCACCGTTGCGTAAAGAAAGTCATGTTCAAAAATATAATCATCGGTAGGTAACCTCAAAATACCAAATAAATCAAGTTTTGGATTTTCATTACATAATATTTCAAAAGCCGCAAAAGCTATTAAATGGCTACTTAAGACGATGTTATCTGAATGGAATCTATTTATGATACTTTCAGCCAGTAGGCTTGTATATTCAGCTTCTCTTTGTAAATCGGTATTAATGATTCCTTCCGATTTAAAATAGTCTGATAATTCGATTGGATTTCCATGTTTATCCTTACTATTTCCTTGATTATCAATTGGATTTCCTATGACGTCCATTGCTTTTCCAAAAGAAAGGGTAATTTCATTTCCTTCCGAAAGTATTTTCCAAACAAATCGAATGACACCTGAAATTCCGGAATAATCTTTCCCTTCTTTAAAATATCTGGATTTCCCCTGTTGTTTTAAGTGTTGATCAATGAGTGATTGACCATCAAGGACAAAATGATAGCTTAAAATTAAAGGGACAATATAAATTTTTGTTTTATCATCTCTTTGAATCATGGCTCTTTGCGCCTCAACCACCGTTCCCAGCAACCCCATTTTTAACTTATTTTCAATGGCGCCAGATCTTGATCTGGTTCCTCCTGGAAAGAAAATACTGTTGGTACCTCTTTGCATAGATAGATTAGACATAGATTTTAAAGTCTCCAGGTATATTTTATTTTTCTTTCTTCTATCAACTCTGTAGGCACCAAGTCGATTCATAAAATAAGCAGTATAACCGGTATTATATAGGTTTAATCCAGCTCCATAAGAGAAAGCGGGTAAACCTATAATTGTATCTAACGTATAACCAATGAGAATAGAGTCTAAATTTGAAAAGTGAGTTGGAACGATGATTAAGGTCCCTTTTTTTGCTAAATCTCTAATTTGTTCAATGTCACCTTTTACAATTAATTTTTGTACTAAACGTTTTTTTCCACCTGTCAATCTGATTTTCCAAAAACTTGCCTGTAATAATTGATTAAAAAACCAGGTTAGAAATCTTCTGGCAAACAAAAAAGTTCTAATCTTAAAGGTTCCAACAATTTCTAAAGAATATCTGTGAATTATTTGCTTTAGTAAGTAACTATTATTTTGAGAACTAATAGATTCATCTTTGTCAACGGAGTATTTTACTAACCTTTTTTTAATTCTGGACCAGAATTGTCTTTCATTTGGTGGGTCAACTTTCCAAGGCTCCTCTTTAATTCTAATCCTTTCCTGGTATATCGTTTCAGCAAGTAAATCGGTAAGATTTTCCTTATGAAAGGTTTCAATTCTTTCAAGGGTAAATTGTTCTAATTCTTCCGTAAATTGCCTTCTGTCTTCACTTAATTTAAATATTGGCCAGTCATTTATGTCTGGTAAAATAGGAGGATATGTGCCTGGTAAAATTTTCTTCTGCATAGTTAATAGGCTTGTTCGTATTGTTTTACAAGCTGTTCAATGTAGTTTATTATAAGTTCTCTGCCAGAGGAGGTTTTTGAGGAACTTGGAAATTGAAGGGGCAATTCATTCCAGGTTTCAGAAAGGGCATCTTTAAATGCCTGCGTGTTTTTCTCGTATTCCTCATTGGTGAGTTTATCTGTTTTAGTGTAAACAATAACAAAGGGGATTCTTGCTTCTCCTAACCAATTTAACAAATCAATATCTAACTGTTGGGGAGGAATTCTACTGTCAATTAATACGAAGGTACAGTATAAATTTTCTCTCTTACTCAGGTATGATCGAATCATCTTTTCCCATTCCTTTCTCATTGCTTTAGATGTGATAGCGTATCCATAACCAGGTAAATCAACTAAATACCACTTATTATTTATATGAAAATAATTGAGCATTCTTGTTTTTCCAGGTTTTCCTGAGGTTAATGCTAACTCATCTTTCCCACAAATCATATTTATTAAGGAAGATTTTCCGACATTTGATCTGCCTATGAAGGCAAATTCTGGTTGATTGGTTGCTGGACACAATTGTAAATCTGGAAAGCTACCTTTAAATTCTGCCATTATATTTTTCATACTTCCATTATTTACTTTACTCCAAAAGTAACATTTTTTCTTAAATCATCGTTAACCACCTATACTTAATTGAAATTCATTCATCGTAACCTAATTTCTTTTTATGAAGAATTCCTTTTTTTTAATGTTATGTATCGCAATTATTTTGCCGTTTTCTTCCATTAATGCCCAATTTATTACTGCAGGTTTTAGACTAGGCCTGAATAATTCTATGGACATGGATGACCTAAAACTCGCGATTGCCGATAAACAAGCTTTTTCATTAGCTATGAATAATTCTAACTTTGGCTATCATTTTGCTGGTCTGGTAAGAGTTAAATTAGGACCATTATTCCTTCAACCTGAATTAGTTTTTAATTCTAATACTTTTGATGTTTCTTGGAAAGAAGTAGGTAAATCTGCTGTTAATATTGGAAAACAGAAATTCCAATATCTGGAAATTCCGGTTCTTGCAGGTTTAAAACTCGGTCCAATCAGATTGAATGCTGGTCCTTCAGGTCATTTGTTTTTAAATAAAACAGGGGATTTATTTAAAATTAACAATTATGATGTTAATTTTTCAGGTTTAACACTAGGTTATACTGGTGGAGTAGGTTTAGATATTGGCAAAATTATGATTGATCTTCGTTATGATGGTAATTTTTCTGGTAATAATGGAACCGTTAATTTTATAAAGGATTTTGCTGTTTCCAACAGACCTCCTAAAATTATTGCAAGCGTTGGTTTTAAATTTTAAAAAAAATAGAAAAAAAACCTTTCGACATACAACGTCGGAAGGTTTTTTTATTTCTTTAAGTTTGTAGCACCTTTGATGTATTGTTTTCATGGATGAGCATAAACTTATTGCCGCGTGTAAGGCAAATGACAGATTGGCGCAACAGTTACTTTATAACCGTTATGCAAATGCTATGTTTACTATTTCTTATAGAATAACAAAAGATAGGGATTTAGCAGCTGATGTCCTTCAGGAGGCTTTCGTTCGTGTATTTCATTACATACATTCCTTTCGCGGTGAATCAACGTTAGGTGCATGGATTCGCACTATTGTGGTACGTTCTGCTTTGGCCATCATTAAGAAGGAGAAAAAAGGTCTTTCTTTTGATTTAAGCGAAGTAGATGAATTTTCAACAATTTTGAATTTTAGCCATGATACTGATTACCTGGAAAAAGCTATATTTTCACTTCCTTCTGGGTACAGAACTGTTTTCCTTCTAATTGAAGTGGAAGGTTATACTCACCAGGATGTGGCTGATTTACTTGGGGTTTCAGTGGGTACTTCAAAATCGCAATTATTTTATGCAAAAAAAAGATTGAGGGAATTGATAAATCCACAAATTCAGTAAAGTATGGAAGATTTTGAAAAATTAAGGGATAGTTATGAAAAATATTTACCTCCTTCTGACCTTTGGGATAAAATTGAAACAGATTTAGATTACGATGCTTCGATAAAACCTTTACTTTCGAACTTACCTGTTTATAAGGTTCCTGACGAAGTTTGGTCCAATATCGAATCAACTTTGCAAAATAAAAAAAGTATTGGCTTTAAATATTTTAAGTTTTTAAAGCAAACAGCTGCAGCCATTATTTTGCTTGCTATGGGATTTGGCCTTGGAAGGTGGTTTGAATTTAATTTGGAAAATGCAAATGTTAAAAGTTCAACCAATAATATGGCAGTATCAAATGAAAAGCAAGATCAGTATATGATGGAATCGGTATTGAATCAATATTCTCAAGTTTGTAAATTTTATCCTGAGAATAATCCTTGTTCATTAGTTACAGATCTCTCAGATCTTGAATTAGCAAAAATGGAGTTGAATAATATTATTCGAAAAATGGGAAATTCCGATAATATTGAAAGGCAACTTAGAAGAATTGAACTGGAAAAGTCCAGAATAATACGAAATATGGCACAACGAATATAATTTCAAAAAATGATGAAGTGGAAAGTTAGATTTTTGGGTTTGATTTGTATTTTATGTTCTTTTGGTACGCACCTAAATGCCCAAAATTCTTTTAAAGTTGTGTCCAAAAGAATTGATAAATCGTTTCCTTATCAAGAGGCTTATAGTCTCAATATTGATGGTGAAAAAGCGGAGGTTAGTATAGAAACCTGGGATAAACCTCTTGTTCTGATTCAAATGGAAATAATTGCTAAAAATCAGGATAGGGAAGTGGCATCTCGTGATATTGAGAAAATGAAGTATTTAATTCAAAGGGTTAAAGACAATCTCTATGTCAGGAATTATCTTAGTAGTGAAGGAGAAAATCCTACTTCCTTAATGAAGGTGATATATATCATAAAAGTACCCGCATCCTGCCCTGTTTATTTGAAAAATAATTATGGTGTTGCCTCTATTAAAAATTTAAATAATCAAGTTAGAATAAATAGCAGATTTAGTAAAATTGGATTGGAAAATATTCACGGAAATATGAAAATCGAGTCCGTTTTTGGGGATTTATTAGGAACTGATTTATGGGGGGATATTACCTTAAATGCCAGAAGATCAGATATGTTTTTTCAAAAATTATATGGAAATGTTAATATAAATGCAGAATATGGTTTAATTAAATTATTATTAGATAGTAGATTGAAATCATTAAATTTAAATGCAGTTAATTCGGAAGTTTTTATCCTGGGCGATAATCCATTTCAAATGGGAATGGATATTCAAGTTAAAAACGGGGAATTGGATTTTCCTTTACACCCTAAATATAAAGTGAAAGAACAAAAGGAACTTGGTCTTAGAACCCTATTAATTCCTGCCGCAAAAGATCAAATGATTCCTATTACTATTAGAATTAATTTGGGAGATCTATTATTTATAAAAAAGAATTAGGTTATTTTTTTAAAATGCGGGCTTACTAAAAGTGCTGATAATCTGCTCAGAAACTTTAGTTATTTATTTAAGTGAATTACATCCATTTCTTTTATATTACTTTCATGAATGGTAAAACGTACCAAGGTTCGAACCTGATGGAATCCTTCCAGTCCTGCAGCGCCGGGATTTAGATGTAAATGGCCTCCCACTGGACATTTAACTATTTTTAAAATATGGGAATGACCACAGATAAAAAGATTTGGTTTATGATCTGAAATTAGCTTTTTTGCCATGGGGGTATATTTACCTGGGTAACCGCCGATATGCATCATAACTACTTTGATACCCTCTTTTTGAAAAACATGAAAGGCTGGAAATTGTAAGCGACAATTTTCACCATCAATATTTCCATAAACTCCGGAGAAACATTTCTGCTCATAAAAAGACATATCCTTAGGCATTAATCCCATGTCTCCGGCGTGCCATATTTCATGACAATCTATAAAATGCTTTTTAATTTTTTCGTCCCAATAACCATGAGTATCGCTCAAAAGCCCAATTCTAATCATAATTATGATTGCTATTTATAGTTTTATGGCTTTATTTCTGAGTATGAAATCTGCTAAAACTAAAGCGGTCATACTTTCAACAATTGGAACAGCACGAGGTACAACACAAGGATCATGTCTCCCTTTTCCGGTTATTTTGGTTTCATTTCCAAATTTATCAACGGAATCTTGCTCGGGAATGATGGTAGCTACTGGTTTAAAAGCAGCTCTAAAATAAATATTCATACCATTTGAAATTCCACCTTGAATTCCTCCTGAATAGTTGGTTGTTGTAGATATATTTCCATTTTCATTAAAATAAAATGGATCATTGTGAACAGAACCGCGCATGGTAATGCCACCAAATCCTGAGCCGTATTCAAATCCTTTGCACGCATTGATAGAAAGAATAGCTTTTCCTAATTCTGCATGAAGTTTATCGAAAACAGGCTCACCAAGACCTGCAGGAACGCCAATGACATTGCAGGTAACAGATCCGCCAATAGTATCTCCATCTTTTCTAACTTGTTTTATTAGCTGAATCATTTCTTCCGCCAGTTTTAAGTCAGGACAACGCACATCATTAGTCTCAATAAGGTCATAATTAATGGATAAAGGAGGATACGGCATCCCAATAGGTCCTACCTGACTTACCCAGGCATTGATAATAATGCCGTAATGTTTAAGAAAAAGCTTTGCCACTGCACCGGCAGCTACTCTGGCTGCAGTCTCTCTGGCCGATGATCTGCCTCCTCCCCGATAATCGCGATGACCATATTTAACTTCAAAGGTGTAATCTGCATGGGAAGGTCTGAAAGCATCTTTTATATGGCTGTAATCACCGGATCTTTGGTCATCATTAGGAATAATCATGGCCATTGGACTTCCCGTTGCAAGTCCCTCGAAAACACCAGATAAAATTTGAACCTCGTCGTTTTCTTTTCTTTGTGTTACAATAGCAGATTGACCTGGTCTTCTTCTTTGCAATTCTGATTGAATAAATTGTTCATCAATGGTTATTCCAGCTGGACATCCATCGATTATTACCCCTATACCTTTACCATGTGATTCCCCAAAGGTACTTATGGTAAATAATTTGCCAAAAATACTCCCTCCCATATTTTACGCTTGACTAAATTATAACTTTATTAAATTTGCTCACAAGATAACAAACTTATATACCCTGTTATTTGTTCCTGACGGAAAGTTAAAGACAAATTTATGACTTACGAACCAAGTGACTTTTTAGTTAGACTTGAATTTGATAAAATAATTGAAATCATTGCAAAAAATTGTTTTGGTGATCTTGGCGTCGAACAGGCTCATTTAATTGCTCCAGAACTAAATTTGAAACTTATTGAAAACAGGTTAAATGAAGTATCTGAATTCATGAGGGGTATTCAACATGCCGATACCCTTAACCTTTCAAATTATGAAGATATCAGAGATGATTTGAAAATGCTGGCAATTGAAGATTATGTTTTACCTGAAGATGGATTTAAGAGAATCAGTCGCCAACTTTCCTCGATTTCAACTATTTACAGATATTTTAATGTTGAAAGAATAATTATTTATCCCAATTTATATAATATAATCCGATCCTTACATTTTGATTTTGCTATTGCAAAAGAAATAGATAGGGTGATTGATGCGGATGGAAATATTAGACCTGATGCATCTCCAGAATTAGGAAGAATAAGACGTTCTATACAGTTTAAAGGGAAGGAGCTGGACAAGGTTTTTAGGCAAATTATTCAAGAATATAGAAATAAAGGCTGGTTAACGGATAATCTGGAAGGCTACAGGAATGGAAGAAGAGTTCTTAGTGTTCCCTCTGAACACAAAAGGAAAATTAGAGGTATTATCCATGATGAATCTGCTACTGGACGAACAACTTTTATTGAACCCGAAGGAGTTATAGATATAAATAATGATGTTTTTGATTTAGAGCAAGAGGAAAGAAAGGAAATTTATCGAATTTTAAAAGCTTTGAGTTCTTTTTTAAGACCTTATGCTTCAGGTTTTCAGGTTTTTCAAGATGTGTTAGTTCAATTTGATCTTATTCAGGCAAAAGCAGGTCTTAGTTTAAAGTTGAGTGCACAAAAACCAATTATTAAAGATTTACCAACTATAAAAATAGTTAAAGGGCGTCATCCTTTATTGCTATTGAAAAATGCTGGTTTAGGAAAACCTACCATTCCATTTTCTTTAACTTTGGGTGAAAAAAATAGAATTCTTGTATTAAGTGGACCCAATGCTGGTGGTAAATCAATTACCATGAAATCTTTGGGTTTATTACAGCTTATGGCTCAGTCAGGTCTTCCTGTTCCAGCTGATCCGTTAAGTGAATTTGGAATATTTAAAGAATTTTTAGCAGATATTGGTGATCAGCAATCTATTGAAGATGATTTAAGTACCTATAGTTCTAGATTAATTAACATGAATACGTTTATTCGTAAATCAGGAATTAGGTCTCTTCTTTTAATAGATGAATTTGGGTCAGGTACCGATCCACAATTTGGTGGATCTATTGCTGAAGGAATTTTAAAAGAATTAAATGCTAAGGAGGTAGTTGGCGTTATCACTACTCATTATTCTAATTTAAAAATATTTGCCTACAATACAGATGGAATTATAAATGGTTGCATGGCTTATGATATGGAAAATCTAACGCCAACCTATCATTTTATAGAAGGTAAACCTGGTTCATCTTATGCTTTTGAGATTGCACAAAAAAGTGGCCTTTCTGAAATTGTGATTAAATACGCTCAGTCAAGAACCAGGAAAAGTGAAAAGGAGGTTGATGAATTATTGGTTGATTTGCAAAAGGAAAAACAAACGGTAAGAGAATCTTTACAGGCACTAAAAGAAAAACAAGAATTATTAGATAAACTGGTTCGTGGTTATGAATCCATGCAGAAAGATTATGAATTTCGAAGGAAAAGATTCAAACTGGAACAAAAACAGCAAGAATTACAAGACACAGGTAATGTAAATAAAGAAGTAGAAAGACTGATTAAAGAAATAAAGGAAGAAAAAAATATTGATAAAGCTCGGGAACTAGCCCTTAAATTAAGAGAAGAAAGAGCAAAAAAAATGCTCGAAGTGGAAGATTTAAAGGTGGCATTATATTACGGTGCCAATGCAGATGGTGAATCAAATATTTTAAATTCAGGTGATTATGTTAGGTTAAGAAGTGGAGGGGCTGTTGGGTTATTAGTTGCCATTGATAAAGAAAAAGCCACTGTATTAATGGGTGATTTAAGGCTTTTTATAGATGTCAGAGATCTGGAAAAAGGTCCAGAACCGTTAGATAAAAAATCAAGAAGTTTAAATTTTGATACGATAAAACAGGTTGCCGGATTTGAGAGTAAATTAGATATCCGAGGTATGAGGATGCAAGAAGCTTTGCAGGTAGTTGAAACTTATATGGATTCAGCCTTAATGAACAGTGCTTCTCAAATTGAGATTATCCATGGAAAAGGAGATGGAATTCTTCGGAAAGCAGTCAGGAAAAAATTGAGGGAATATAGGGTGGAAATGGAAATTAGCCATCCCGACCCTAAGCTTGGCGGGGATGGCGTAACTTTGGTAGCTATAAAATGATTAAATCATATCTGTAACAGCAAAATGAAAAGCAGATTCAATAGCTGCATTTTCATCTGAATCAGATCCATGAACTGCATTTTCTCCAACACTTTTAGCGTATTTCTTCCTAATAGTACCTTCATCAGCTTTTGATGGATCTGTAGCTCCAATAAGCGTTCTAAAGTCACTTACTGCATTTTCCTTTTCAAGAATTGCGGCAACAATAGGACCTGAAGACATAAAATCTACCAATTCGCCATAAAAGGGTCTTTCTTTGTGAACAGCATAAAATTCTCCGGCTTTTGCCGCAGATAATTGAGTCATTCTTAAAGCAACTATTTTAAATCCAGCTTGCTCAATCATTGCCAGAATGTTTCCAGTGTTGCCTGCAGCTACTGCATCTGGTTTAACCATAGTGAAGGTGCGATTTCCAGTTGTCATTACTATTTTTTTAAATTATAGATAAATGTGATTAAATTGCGGCGAATTTACGCTTTTGTTTGATTATGAATATGGAAAATCTAGCACAACTTAAAAATTTACTGTCTTCCCCAAAAGATATTGTGATTTTTTCTCATAGAAATCCTGACGGGGATGCTTTGGGTTCAAGTCTGGGTCTGGCTCATTTCCTTATGGCTCAACAACACGCCGTCAAAATTATTCTTCCTTCAGAATATCCTAATTATTTAAATTGGATGAATGGAGTGGATAATATTATCATCTATGATAATTTTCCTGAACATGCCAAATTAGCTATTGAAAAAGCGGATATCTTTTTTTGTCTGGATTTTAATTCACTCGATAGAATTGATAAATGTGGCGATTTGATGATGAAACAGACTGTTCCTAAAGTAATGGTTGATCATCATTTATTTCCTGAAAATTTTGCAGATTTTATCCTTTCAGATACTTCAGCAAGTTCAACTTCTGAACTAATTTTTGATTTGATTCATCTGCTTGATCAGTCTAAATATTTAGTTCCCGCCGCAGCTGATGCCATCTACGTAGGTATCATTTCTGATACTGGCTCTTTTTTATATAATACTTCTTCCAAAGTTTTTAGAACTACTGCTACCTTACTTGATAGAGGGGTGGATGATGTAAGCATTCAAAATAGACTTTATAATAATCTTGAAGTTAAACAATTGAGAATAATTGGGCATTGCTTAAATAAAAGACTTGAGATTTTAGAGGAATTTTCAACAGCTTTAGTGACTATTACAAAAGAAGATTACATAGAATTTGATATTCAAAGGGGTGATACAGAAGGAATAGTAAATATGTTAATGCGCATCCAAACCATAAAAATGGCTGCTTTAATAACAGAACAGCCCACCATTGTAAAATTGTCTTTAAGGTCTAAAGGTGATTTTTCTGTACAAGAAATTGCTACTAAACATTTCAAAGGTGGAGGACATAAAAATGCTGCAGGTGCAGCGTCTTTTATAGGATTAAAACCAACTATAAGAAAATTTAAGGAACTTCTTCCGTTATATTCGGACCAATTATCTCAAAAATGATTTCATTGACACAATTTAAAGTAATTTTATATTACTTTTGCTCACGTTTTTAAACATTAACTTTTTAATTTATAATAATGAGAATTCTTTTCATCTTAATGATTGCATCTGCTACCTTATTCTCTTGCGGAAAAGGGAAAAGTGGAAAAACTAGCACGGGCATAAAATATGAACTTTTTCAAAATAAAAGCGGAAATAAAGTTCAACCTAATGATGTTCTATATCTTCGCTATACGATGTTAGCTGATGATTCTTTAATGAGTACTAATATTAATGAGCCTTTACCTGAATTAGGTTTCTATCCTGATGTTAAAAAAGAGCCAAGGAAACTTTCTCCAATTGAAGAAGCTTTCGGTCTAATGGAAGTAGGGGATAGTATTAAAATATTTATTCCTATTGATTCCATGGGAGCACCTGGAATGCGTCCTCCTGGTCTCGAAAAAACTAAATTTATAGTTTATAAAATTAAGATCGAAAAACGGATGTCTAATACGGATGTTGAGAAGGTAACTAAAGGAATTGCTGAAAAAGTTAATGGTTTATTCCAAGACACTAAATCAAATTCTTTGGAATATATGGTTACACCCTCAGGTTTGAAATATAAAGTTTTAGAAGAGGGAAGTGGAGAACCTATTAAACAAAGTAATAAAGTTACGACCAATTATTATGGTATATTAGCCTCTGATGGCGTTATGTTTGATAATTCTTATCAAAGAGGTCTATTACCGTTTACCTTCGAAGCAATGACTGGTCAGGTTATTCCAGGTTGGGATGAAGGGATGGGTCTATTAAAGAAAGGATCAAAAGCTATACTTTATATTCCAAGCGCTCTTGCTTATGGCGCGGAAGGTGCAGGCGGCGGAGCAATACCAGCTGATTCGGATCTTATGTTTTATCTGGAAATTTTAGATGTAAAATAGGATTCTGCTTTTTATTACCTATTATTTAATCTTTTAAAAAATGAACACCTATGACTATCGAGCAGTTGCGAGATTTGAGGGAAAGGTTGTTGTCGCTAAGGAGGTATCTTTGACGTAGATAACAGAATTTTATTACTCGAGGATAAAGAAAATTTTTCCCTTAATCCTGATTTTTGGTCTGATTCTTCAAAAGCTCAATTGGTTATGAAGGAGATTAAGATGCATAAAAAGTATTTGGGAGAACACGAAAGTATAAAACTTTTAGTCGAAGATGCAGAGGTCTTATTCGATTTTCAAAAAGAAGGTGAGGCAACGGAAGAAGAGGTAGAAAATAAATATAAAGAGGCAATCTCTGCATTTGAGGACTTAGAGTTTCATAGAACACTCAACAGACCTGAGGATGAACTTGGTGTTATTTTAGAAATCAATGCCGGCGCGGGTGGAACCGAAGCTTGTGATTGGGCCGAAATGGTTTTTAGAATGTACGTTCGTTGGGCTGAAAGATCAGGGTTTAAAGTTACCTCCCTTTCTCAGGTGGAAGGAGATGTAGCTGGGATTAAATCGGCTGAAATAGAGATTACCGGAGATTATGTATACGGTATGCTTAAAGGAGAAAATGGGGTTCATCGCTTAGTAAGGGTTAGTCCGTATAATGCCCAGGGTAAAAGAATGACCTCTTTCTGTTCAGTTTTTGTACACCCAAGTGTTGATGATTCGATTGAAATAGAAATTAATCCTGCCGATCTTGACTGGGATACTTTTAGAGCAAGTGGTGCAGGTGGTCAGCATGTAAATAAAACGGAATCTGCTGTCAGGGTCAGGCATTTACCAACTGGCCTCGTTGCAGAGTGTCAACAGGAAAGATCACAACATCAGAATAGAGAAAAGGCTATTCAGTTGTTAAAGTCCCGAATTTACGAGATGGAATTACAAAAACAACTGGCTGAAAGAGCTAAAGTTGAATCTGGTAAAATGAAAAATGAATGGGGTTCCCAAATCAGGAGCTATGTTTTAGATGATAGGAGAGTTAAAGATCATAGAACTCAATATCAGACTGCACAGACAGATGGGGTGCTCGATGGTGATTTACAACCATTTTTAAAAGCCTTCTTAATGATGGATGGTGTGAATCCGGAAGAATCAGATAATTAAAAAAAAGGTCAGTATTTTGTACTGACCTTTTTTTATGATACGATAGATATAATTTGTTTCGTATTACTTCCAATTTTTGCCTTTAATGATTATATTCGTTCGCTTTTTGAAGTAAACTAAAATAAATTATCGTGGAAAAATGGTTCAATAAATTAGCTCAGATTGTTGCTTTTTTTGGAAAAAGTGTGTCATGGCTTAGTTTTTTGTTAGTGATCATTATTTGCATAGATGTCATTTCTCGTTATGTTTTTAATTATTCAGCTGCATGGGCAGCTGAGCTCGAATGGCATATTTTTGGTCTCTTATTTTTATTTGGTTCTGGTTATGCTTTAAGTGAAGAAAAACATGTTAGAGTCGATTTGTTTTATCAGAAATTTACCCCCTCTGAAAAAGCACAGGTAAATGTGATTGGAACCATCTTATTTTTAATTCCATGGAGTTTTACATTAGGATGGTATTCTTTTAAATACGCTTTAACAAGTTTCTTAATTAAAGAATCCTCTCCTGATCCAGGTGGAATAGGAGCCATTTATCTAATTAAAATGGCAATTCCTATTGGTTTTTTATTGCTTTTTTTTCAAGGATTAATCTTGATTTATAATCAATTCAGTATTGCCTTTAAACGAAATTAATTAACTGAATTTATGGAAATTATAGCCATTATTTTATTTGTAAGTATTTTTATTTTGATTATGTACGGCTATCCCGTAGCCCTTACGTTGGGTGGACTCTCAATTTTATATGCTTATTTTTTCCTTGATCCCTCTGCATTTGGTGCTTTACCACCTCGTATAATGGGTGTTGTAAGTAATTATGTCTTATTATCGGTGCCTCTTTTTGTTTTTATGGGTATCATGTTAGAGAAAAGTGGACTTGCTGAAAGTTTGTTGGAAACGGTGGCTATTCTTTTTGGTAAAATGCATGGTGGACTGGCAATTGCTGTTATTTTAGTCGGCACCTTATTAGCAGCTTCTACTGGAATTGTAGGAGCAACCGTTGTTACCATGGGATTAATTAGTTTACCAACTATGCTCAAAAGAGGATATAAACCGGAGGTAGCTACAGGTGTTATAGCCGCTTCAGGTACCTTAGGTCAAATTATTCCTCCATCTGTTGTTTTAGTGCTTTTGGGTAGCGTTTTAAATGTTTCTGTTGGAAAATTATTTGCTTCTTCTTTAATTCCTGGTTTAGTTTTAGTTTTTTGCTATTTATTGTATGTTTTCCTATTGGCAAAAATTAAACCTGAATGGATGCCTCCGATACCAAAAGAAGAAATAGACTCTTTTAGGTCTAATAATTTTTATGGTAAGGTTTGGAGAGCTTTTGCATTACCTTTAATTCTCATCATTTCTGTTTTGGGTTCTATATTTTTGGGCATCGCATCTCCAACAGAAGCTGCTGCTGTGGGGGCTATGGGCGCAACTATTTTAACTCTTTTTGAGAAAAAATTAAATATTAAAATTATAAAAAGTGTTTGTCTGGAAACCACACATCTCACTTCAATGATTTTTCTAATTCTTCTGGGTGCTACCACCTTTTCTTTTGTATTTAGAGAGTTGGGAGGTGATTTATTCCTGGTTAGCTTAATTCATGAGGCTAATATGTCTTCCTTATCTTTTTTGTTACTGGTCATGTTAATTGTTTTTATAGCTGGTTTTTTTATTGATTTTATTGAAATAATTTTTATTATTGTTCCAGTAGTTGCGCCTGTTTTCCAAAAATTAGGCGTCGATCTTTTATGGATAGGTGTACTTCTTGGTCTAAACTTGCAAACTTCATTTTTAACTCCTCCTTTTGGTTTCTCTCTCTTTTATCTCAAAGGAGTTGCTCCGGAGTCGGTTACAACTGGACATATTTATAGAGGAATTATACCTTTTATAATCATTCAGTTAATAGTACTGGGAATTTATATATTTTTCCCCAACTTATTAATTGTACCTTAAATCTGCTTTAAGATAAATTATCCTGTAAATTATCATAAAATGCTTTTTCGGCAATTTGTGAGTATTTGTTGGCTTTTTGTTGAAAAGAAGCGTATGATGAATATACTCTTTTAGTAAAGGGATCTTTGTCAACTAATTCTTTAATCACCTCTTTTGTTAATTTTCTCAATTCTGATAAAACTTCAGGGGGAAATGTTCTTATTTCAACTCCTTTCTTCAAGAGTTCTTCATAAGCAACAGCATTTTTAGCCTCCATTTGTGCATGTAACCATGTTCCAGAATAGGATGCTGCAGCCTTTATGATGACTTGTAAATCGTTGGGAAGTTCCTCAAATTTCTCTTTGTTTAAGATAATTTCCAAGTTTGTACCCGGTTCATGCCATCCTGGCGTATAATAATATTTTGCAATTTCATCAAACCCCATTAAACTATCATGAAAAGGTGAAAGCCACTCTGTGGCGTCTATAATACCTCTTTCTAAACCTGTATATAACTCACCTCCAGCCAATAAAATGGGTGAACCACCTGCTTTTGCTAAAACGGCTCCACCTAAACCTGGAATTCTCATTTTTAAGCCCTGTAAATCGGAAATAGTATTAATCTCCTTGTTAAACCATCCGCCCATTTGTACACCTGTATTTCCTGCAGGAAGTGGAATTAAGCCAAAATTAGCGTATAATTCCTGCCATAGAGCCAGTCCATCGCCAGCATTTATCCAGGAAGAAACTTGTTGGGCATTCATCCCAAATGGTACTGTGGCAAAAAAGGAAGCTGCTGGAGATTTACCAGCCCAATAATATGCTGATCCATGTCCTATTTCAGCCGAACCATTTCTTACCGCATCAAATATTTCCAGTGCAGGTACTAGTTCACCTCCACCAAATACTCGTATTTCCATTCTTCCTCCCGACATCTCTTCCACTAAACTAGCAAATAATTTACATCCTTCGTCTAATATAGGGAAATTAGGAGGCCAGGTTGTAACCATTTTCCAGGAATATGATTTATTTGAAATACCGGTATTTTTATTTTCAGATTTATTCCCTTTACCTAATACTGCTTTTATTCCAACTGGCAATAATAAAGTTGCTGCAGCTAAACTCTTAACAAATGTTTTCCTTGAGATGGCCATATCTAGGGTTAGTTAAAGATTTGAAGTTTTTGAAATTCTTTCCTAAAATTAAAATTAATAAGGGAATATCGTACTTTTAAAAGTCAAATTTCTAATGCTATGAAACATTTATTTTTTTTGCTTTTTGTTTTTGCTTCCTTTTCTGCGATTTCTCAAACTAAAAAAAGGCTGCCAGGCCTTATTGATGAGGTGGAAATAATCATAGATCCTTATGGTGTTCCTCATATTTATGCAAAAAATGAAAAGGATATGTTTTTTGCTCAAGGTTTTCAAGCTGCAACTGACAGGTTATTTCAATTTGAATTATGGAGAAGACAATCGAGAGGTCTGGTTTCTGAAATTTTAGGAGAGAGAGAAATTAAAAAGGATATGGCAGCTCGGCTTTTTAAATATAGAGGTGATCTGGCAGCTGAATTTAACCACTATCACGGGAATGGATTTCAGATTATTCATTCTTTTGTTGAAGGTGTAAATGCAGCTATTGATATCGCACTTTCAAAACCCGATTCATTACCCATTGAATTTAAATTATTAGGAATTAAACCAGCACATTTAACGCCAGCTGATATTATTTCAAGACATCAAGGTTTACTCGGTAATTTGGTTGATGAATGGGAAACTGCTCTGGTTGTAAATCAAATAGGTGAAGCTAAGACGAAAGAAATTAATTGGTTCCATCCTAATAATCCAGATTTATATTTAGATTCTTTAGTAAAGGAAATACTTTCCTATCCTGATGTTATAGATATTTATAAAGCTTATAAACGTCCTATAAATTTCACCCCTGAAGATATTGTTGCTTCCACCTATAGGAATTCAAAAGAAAATTTTGTATCTCTTAATGATGGGATTTTAAAAGATCAATCTTTTATCGCTGATGAAAAACTTGCCATAGGAAGTAATAACTGGGTTGTTTCAGGAGCTATCACGGAAAGTGGATATCCTATTTTGGCAAATGATCCACATAGAGCCATGGCTGCACCTTCCCTAAGGTATATTTCTCATCTTGTTTCTCCCGGATGGAATGTTATCGGTGGTGGAGAACCTACCATTCCTGGCATTTCTATTGGTCATAACGAATATGGTGCATGGGGACTTACTATACATGCCACTGATGCGGAAGATATGTATGTCTATCAGCTTAACCCTTTAAATAATAACCAATATAAATATCAAGGAAAATGGTTTGAATTGGAAGAAATTAAAGATTCTATACCTGTAAAAGGTTTTGGTTTTCAATATTTTTCCCTGTTTTATACCATACATGGTCCTGTTTTAAAAATTATAAAGGAAAAAAATATAGCCGTTGCTGTTCGTTGTGCCTGGCTTGAAAAGGGTGGGGCACCTTATCTGGCAAGTCTAAGAATGAATCAGGCGAAAAATTGGGATGAATTTAAAATAGCTTGTTCTTTTTCACACATCCCAGGTGAAAATATGATTTGGGCGGATCGTTTAGGGAATATTGGCTGGCAAACGGTTGGAATAGCTCCCATAAGAAGAAAAAGTAGTGGCATGGTACCTGTAATTGGAGATGGAAGTATGGATTGGGATGGTTTTATTCCGATCTCTGACAGGCCTTCAAGTTTTAATCCTGCAGTTAATTATATCGTAACAGCCAATGAAAATGTAGTGCCAACCGATTTTAATTATCCTCAAACCGTAGGTTTTTCCTGGTCAGATCCTTACCGAGGTTTACGAATTAAAGAATATTTAGGTGGAGGTAAATTATTGTCTGTTCAGGATTTCATGTACCTTCAAACGGATTATTTATCATTGCCAGCAAGGCAAATATTAAGTTTTATACCTGGAATTCCTGAATTTGAAAAGTATAAAAAATATACATCCTTTTTTGAAAACTGGGATTATAAACTTTCTACTTCTTCTATTGCAGCTACTATCTATGATGCTTGGGAAAGAGCTATTTTTACAGAATATAAACTTTTATTTATTCCTGATAAGGTGAAATCTTTGGTAACTCCTCAACTAAAATTGATCCTTGATAATCTCATTTTTCCGGATGGAAAATTTGGTTCTCAACCGATTCAAGGCAGGAATGATTTTTTAATCAAAACATTTGAAAAAGCGCTTCAATCTATTACCGTAAAACTTGGGAAAGAAGTGAATTTATGGCAATACGGTCAATTGAATAATAAACATGTACTGTTAAAACATCCTTTAAGTGCAGTTGTAAATGATAAAATCAGGTTGAAGCTGGAAGTAGGCCCTGCTCCACGTGGTGGGAATGGTTTTACTGCAAATGTTACGGGAAGAGCTGATAATCAAACGCATGGTGCAAGTTTTCGCTTTATTTCCGATGTTAAGAGCTGGGATCATTGTTTGGCTACGAATACACCTGGCCAGTCAGGTAATCCTGATAGTCCTTTTTATAAAAATTTATTCCCCATTTGGATAAATAACCAGTATTTTCCTCTTTATTTTACAAAAGAAAAAATTTTGTCTGTTCGTTCATCCCAAACCTTCATTTCACCCAATTAAATTTCACCTAATTCTTAAAAATATGCATTCATTTTCTAAAGTCCTTTTTTTTATTTTTATAAATATTCATTTTGTTTGTCTTTCATTGAATGGGCAGCAAGATAATCGGCTATTCGATATTGCAAATGCGCCAAAAGCAAAATCAATAGAGGCCTATATTAGAACACTCACTAATTTTGGAACCAGAAGTACGCTTTCAGATACCGTTTCAAATACCAGAGGTATTGGGGCAGCCCGTAGGTGGATTCATAAGGAATTTAATAATATTAGTAGCACTTGCAATAATTGTCTGGAAGTTTCCTACCTCAGTGAAGTTTTTAAAACTGGCTTTAATCCAAGAATTAAGGAGGATATTCAAATTACTAATGTAATTGCCATTCAACGTGGTTCTGTTTATCCCGATAGGTATGTGATCATGACAGCAGATATTGATTCCAGGGTAACCGATGTTTTGGATGCTCAAAAAGATAATCCAGGGGCAAATGATAATGCAAGTGGAATGGCCGGGGTTCTGGAAGCTGCAAATATCTTGTCTAAATATACCTTTCCAACCAGTATCGTTTATATTGGTTTATCTGGAGAGGAACAAGGATTATTAGGAGGAACAACCGTTGCTAAATATGCAAAAAATAATAACTGGAATATTATTGGGGTGCTAAATAATGATATGATTGGAAATATTGAAGGGGTTGATGGTATTATTGATAACAGTACCTTTAGAATTTTTTCTGAACCTGTTTCAACGCTAGAAACAGAAAGAGAAAGAGCATGGCATAGGGTTTATGGAGGAGAAGTTGACGGTCCTTCCAGACAAATAGCCCGATATATAGACAAATTGACTGATTTGTATTGTACAAATCTAGATGCAAAAATGATTTATCGCTTAGACAGATTTGGAAGAGGAGGTCATCATAAACCTTTTAATGATGAAGGATTTCCAGGTGTAAGAATCATGGAAACACATGAAAATTATTATAGGCAACATGAAGACATTAGAGTTGAAAATGGAATTAAATATGGGGATGTCATAGAGGGGGTTAATTTTGATTATGCCGCCAAATTAACAGGGGTAAATGCTATTACTCTCGCTGCTTTAGCCTGGGCTCCTCCTCCTCCTGAAGAAGTTCAGATTGGTGGAATAGTTCAATCATATACCCGTTTAAAATGGAAGCCTTCCACTTTTAAAGGTTTGGCTGGGCATAAAATTTACTGGAGGGAGACCACTTCAGCACAATGGCAATTTTCAAGATTTGTTCCAAAAGAAATGAATGAAATTACTTTAGAAAAAATAATTATCGATAACTTTCTTTTTGGTATTGCTTCCGTTGGCCTTGATGGAAACGAAAGCGTAGTTGTTTATCCTACCACTTTAATTTCTACTCGTCGTTAACATTAAAACTTATTTAAATGAAAAATTTTAAATCTTTCTTTGTCCTGATGCTTTTTTCATCCGTTTTATTTTCCCAAAAGGAATGGCTAGACCTTAATAGATTTTCTTTTGAACCAGGTTTAGCCGTAAATAAAGCCATTCCAACGCCGGCAACTTTCCTCGGTTATGAATTGGGAGAACAATCAACCTACTATTCTGGTATTGAAAATTATATTAAAGAACTTTCAACTACATCCAATAGAATAAAATTGATTTCTTACGGTAAAACGTATGAAAATCGCGCCCTTTATTTATTGGTGTTTTCTTCTCCTGAAAACTTGGCAAACATAGAAAATATCCGAAATAATCATTTGAAGTTAATGACCGCAAATGAATCACAAGCCAAAGAAATGATGGAAAAAGATCCAATATTTCTTTCATTAAGCTATAATATTCATGGTAATGAAACTTCGACCAGTGAAGCAGCATTGCAAGTAGCTTACCGATTGGCTGCAGCTACAGATGAAGCTACAAATAAATTACTCCAAAATTCGGTTATCCAAATATACGTTTGTATCAATCCAGACGGTCGCGAAAGGTATATTCAGTGGTATAATTCCGTAAAAAGGAAACAACTGGCTACTTCTAGAAATGATCTGGAACATTATGAGCCTTCACCAAATGGCAGAACTAACCATTATTGGTTTGATGTAAATAGGGATTGGTCCTGGGGAATTCATCCTGAAACCAGAGATTTAACTGCTGAATACCAGAAATGGATGCCTCAAATTCATGTAGATCATCATGAACAAGGTTACAATAGTAATTATTTCACCGTGCCTGGTACAACACCAAGGAATAAAATATTACCGCCATCTTATGAAGCCTGGTCTGATACTTTTGGCAGGGCTAATATAAATGCATTTAATAAAAACGATATTAGCTATTTTACGAGAGAAGCATTTGATTTTTTCTATCCTGGCTATGGTTCCAGTTATCCAAGTGTAATGGGAGCCATTGCTATGTTGACTGAACAAGGTGGAATCGCTGGTGGACGTGCCATTGAAACGGAGGATGGAACTATTTTAACACTCAGACAAAGAGTATGGGATCATTATACAACCTCAATTCAAACGTTATTTACCGGGGTAAAACATAAAAAAGATCTGCTTAAATATAGTTATGAAGCCTGGCAACCCGCAAAATCATTGTCAAGTAATAAAACTTATTTCTTATCTCCGACAGATATGTACACGCCAGATGTTTTAAAAATTTTACAACATCATGGTGTAAAATTTGAACAGTCAAAAGATGCTTTTACCGTAAATACTGCTTTTGATTATGTTTCAAATTCACCACAAAGAAAAACTTTTCCTAAAGGTACTATTATTTTGTCCTGCAATCAGCCACAGCATTTGTTGATTAACAGTGTAATGGATAAATCATTGGAAATTGAAGATTCCGTCATGTATGATATGGCTATTTGGGCATTACCTATTGCTTATAATTTAAATGCTTTTTTTACAAAGGAAAGTATCAACATTCCTACAGAATCACTTTCTCCAGATCCTCAGCATAAAGAAGTTATTTCAAATGCTTATGCTTATGTTATAGATTGGAAACAGAGAAATACACCTGCGGCTTTGGCTCATCTATGGAAACTTGGTTATCGCGTCAGATCTGCTACAAAGCCTTTTCAAATTGATAATAATTCGTTTTCACCCGGAGCCCTCATAATTTTATCTGGTGCAAATATTGATAAAAAAGATAAATTAGCTTCTGATCTTCAGAATGTTAGTAATAGCCATAAAATTACTATTCATTCCGTTCCAACTGGACGAGCTACTGATGGGTTAGATTTAGGTTCCTCAAAAAACAGACCAGTTCAACAACCTAAGGTGGCTTTAATGGTTGATGCACCTTTTAATATGCAAACTGCCGGACAGGTTTGGTTCCTTTTTGATGAAGAAGTAGGATTACCCTTAGATCGCATTAGATCTTCCGTTTTATTACAATCTGCTATGCCAAAATTTGGTGAACGTTATGGATATGCAGATTTAAATGATTATGATGTTTTAATTTTACCCGGTGGAGGAAATAATCTGAGATATATTTTCGACAGAGAAGCTTATTCTCAACTTCAAGATTGGGTAAACAGAGGAGGAACTTTAATCGCTTTAGAAAATGCTGTTGAATTTTTTACCCAAGATAGAAGTAAATTTACTCAAGTGAAATGGTCTGAAATTCCAACAGATACCTCTTTATTGGCCAAAACTATTTCCTACGATAAAAGAGAGGATTATTTTGGTAAAAAAAGAATTCCTGGTTCTTCATTAATGAGTAACATAGATGTTTCAAATCCATTGGCTTTTGGTATGGAACCCACTTTACATACTTTAAAACAAGATGTATCTTCTTTTTTACCTACTGCTGGTATGCAAGTAGTAGGTAGTTACTATTCAGATCCTACAAAATTACTAACGGGTGGTTATGCTCCCAAAGATGCTTTGAAACATCTTTCTGGTAAATGTTACGCGGGGGTTATGCCAATGGGTGCAGGAAAAGTAGTTCTTTTATTAGATAATACACAATTTAGAATGTTTTGGAGAGGTCCATCCAGGATGATTCAAAATGCGGTTATGCTGCTAAAACAGTTTTAAAATAAATGGATATGGGGTAAATATTAGGTTTCTTAATCTACTATTTACCCCATTCTATTACTTTTCATCACTAAGGCAAAGAATTAAAAATCCTTGTTCTAATGGGTTTAGTTCCTCAATGAGTAAATTTAAAATATCTAATCCATATCGGATATAAAGAGGAATAAAGTTATCGTGTCTTTCCTGAAGACCATTTCCAGGGAATAATTTCTCTTTAATATTTCTTATTTGTTGAATCTGAATATCATATCTCGATTTTTCAGCGCGGGTTAGCCTTGTCGCAATTTGCTCCCAAGACTTAAGTTGTTTTAATCCTTCGGCAATGATTGTTTTTTCTAAGGTGGGGTCAACATGGGAAGCTTTTAACTTAATCTGATCAATGATTTTAGAAAATTCGGCTAATTCAGCATCAAAAGATAATTCCTTTCCAGAATGCCTTTGAATAAATTCACGAATTAAAGTATCTGTATCTGAAAATAAATCTTGCGTTGAGAAATCAAGCTTATGCCATTTTTTTTCCCAGACTTCTTCCAATATTAAGGCTGAATTTCTTCTGATTAACATAGGAAAAGGAACATTGAAATATTCAAATTGAGTTTTTCTTTCTAACCAATAAGCTATTTCTCCTCCTCCTCCAATATAAGCTAGATTTGGTAATACGAATTCTTGAAATAAAGGGCGCAACACAACATTAGGACTAAATCTCTCTGGATGATTATCCAATTCAGTGCGCAATTCTTCTTCAGAAAAGTTAAGGCCTGTTCCAATGATATGAAAATGATCTGCTGTTTTCTCAATCCGGTTTCTCTCATTTTCGCTTAAATAAAATAAATTTATTTCACGGACATGCGCCTGAACGCTAAATCCAATTTCACCAAGTTCTTTTTGTGTTTTCTCAATGATGGCTTGAGACGGTTGTTCAAATAATTCTTTTTCAATAACAGGTTTGAAATAATTTTTTAATGCATGATGGCTCATATTCAAAATAACCAATCCATATTTTCCAAATATCGCATTGACCAGAGCCGTAGAAGCTTGCTCGTATAAATTACTTTCCGTATAAGAATGTAGTACGAGTTCATATATTTTTTCCGCTTCTTTGGAATCACCCAAAAGTTCCTTCAATTCATTCAAAACAGGCTGAAGAGTATCCGTTTGTAATTTACCAACCGATCCACCTTTTTTTGTTCCCACGTGATTTTTTTATTGAACAAATAGGTGTGATTTATTTCCTCAAAATCATGGTCTTCTGCACCATTTATAAAAAGTGGCACAAAATGGTTAGATGGATATTTATTTTTTAACTGATTACATAAATTTAAGGTAGAACATATTTTAAAAATATAATATAAAGGGCCAGTAAATAAAACAGGTTGATGAGCGGTGATTATGGTAAAGGTATTAGGCTGAATAAGCGAATTAATATTGTTTACGGTTAATTCAGAACTTGGTAAATCCTTATATTGTTCCTTCAACACCTTAACAATTAGTTCTCTTGGACAATCCTGTAAAGATTTATCAGCCATTACATTTTTGAAACTATCCAGATTAACGGAGTGTTTATAAAATGGCCTAAGATTATGATTTCCAGTAGCATAAGCTTTATCTTTTGAAGATAATTGAGGTATATCATTAATGGGAATTACCAGTTTTTTCATGTTGAGTGTAAGCGGTTTCGCTTTTTTAAATTTTAAATGCTACAAAAGTAAGTAATTTCAATCAGTTCTCTTTTCTAAACCAATCCTATTCCTTATCTTAGGGGAACAATGAATGATATGGAGAAGTTTATTTTAGCTTTAGATCAAGGAACGACAAGTTCAAGAGCCATTCTTTTTAATAAAAAAGGAGATATTCTGCAAGTGGCTCAAAAAGAATTCACTCAATTTTATCCACAACCAGGTTGGGTAGAACACGATGCTGAAGAAATATGGTCTACGCAATGGGAGGTTACGCAAGCGGTCATTAAAAATGCAAATATTTTACCTGAACAGATTGAAGCCATCGGTATTACCAATCAAAGGGAAACAACCGTTCTTTGGGATAAATACACGGGTAAACCAGTTGCAAATGCTATTGTTTGGCAAGATAGAAGAACTGCAGGTTATTGTGATGAATTAAAGGAAAGAAAGGATTTGTTGCCTTACGTAAGAGAACAGACTGGGTTAGTTATTGATGCCTATTTTAGTGGCACTAAAATTCATTGGTTACTTGAAAATATCCCAAATCTGAAAGAAAGAGCCTTAAATGGAGACATATTATTTGGAACTATTGATAGCTGGCTTATCTGGAAATTAAGTGGTGGAAAAGTTCATGCAACAGATTATTCAAATGCTTCTCGTACCCTACTTTTTAATATACTTTCATTAAAATGGGATGAATTTTTATTGGAACAATTAGCTATTCCATCTGCTATATTACCTGCAGTTATGCCAAGTAGTGGTGTATTTTGTCAAACTGAAAAATCATTGTTTGGCATAGAAATTCCTGTAAGTGGTGTGGCAGGCGATCAGCAGGCAGCCTTATTTGGGCAGGCATGTTTTAGCCCTGGCCAGGCAAAAAATACTTATGGCACAGGATGTTTTATGCTTATGAATACAGGTGAAACCCCCATTGTTTCTAAATCAGGTCTGTTAACCACTATTGCCTGGGGGATTAATGGAAAGGTTTCTTATGCATTAGAGGGTAGCGTTTTTATAGCTGGTGCCGCTGTTCAATGGTTGAGAGATAGTTTAAAATTAATTGATGATTCAGCTGATTCAGAATTTTATTCTTCAAAAATTGTTGATTCTGAGGGGGTGTATGTTGTTCCCGCTTTTGTTGGCTTAGGTGCCCCATATTGGGACATGTATGCCAGAGGTGCTATTTTTGGCCTTACCCGAGGTTCATCAAAATCTCATTTGATTAGGGCAACATTGGAATCATTAGCTTTTCAAACACGAGATGTATTAGAGGCGATGGAAAAGGATGCAGGTCAAAAATTATCCTTGTTAAGGGTTGATGGAGGCGCTTGTGCAAATAATTTATTGATGCAATTTCAAGCAGATATTCTTGGTGTTCCCGTTCAAAGACCTCGTATTTTTGAAACAACAGCACTAGGGGCTGCCTTTTTGGCTGGATTGGCCACTGGTTTTTGGAAAATGTCGGATATTTCCAGCCAATGGCAATTAGATCAGGAATTTAAACCAGCAATGCCTGAAATAGAAAAGGAAAAAAGATACAAAGGTTGGAAAAAAGCGGTCATTCGAACGATGGATTGGGAAAAGGAAGATTAATTTTCTCCTTTCATTTGTAATGCTTTTCTCATCTTTTTATAAATTGCTGTATTTTGATAAATACCATTAAAAAGGTTTGATCCAGGTCCATAAGCAAATACTGGAATCATTGATGCTGTGTGTCCATTTGTCGTAAACCCGTATTTCAATTTATTTATTTTTGAACCTGATTCAATACTCATTCCTCCAGATTCATGATCGGCCGTTACTAAAACAAGGGTGTTTCCTGTTCTATTTGCATATTGTATTGCCTCCCAAATAGCTCTGTCAAAATCGAGCGTTTCCATGACAACTCCTCTACCATCATTTGCATGGTTCATCCAGTCAATTTGAGAACCTTCTACCATTAAAAAAAATCCTTTGTTACTTTTCTGTTCTAAAAATTGAACACCTTGCCTGACAGCAAAAGATAAATAATCTCTACCACCACTGACAGTTAATGGTTGTTTATCGGCAGTAAAATAAATTAAATTTTTATCTAATGGCCATTTAATCTTATTCATCGTAGTATAAAGTTGGTCCATTATGACATATCCTTTATTTTCAAATTCTTTAATTAAATCTCTGTCATCCATTTCTCTTTCCTGAAAATACTGTCTGCCACCACCAATAAGTAAATCAATGTTTGTATTTAAATAATCTAAAGCTATTTCTTCATACATTTCTCTCCTTGCCTGATGAGCTGCAAATGCTGCTGGAGTTGCATGAGTAATACTTGAGGTTACAATCATACCAGTGGCTAGTCCAATGAAATCTAGTTCTTCTAAAATACTCTGAATAGAAACGCCATTTTCATCTGTACCAATATTCCCATTATTTGTTTTAATTCCACAGGAAATAGCTGTTGCTCCAGCAGCTGAATCGGTAATTAACTCATTGGCAGCATGAGATTTATGAAATCCAACAACTGGAAATTTAGACAGAGCTAATCTGTCATTATTGCTAAACATAGCAGCTGAAATTTGGGTTAATCCCATTCCATCTCCAATAAGTAAAATGATATTAGTCGGATGTTCCTGCTTTTCTTTTTGATTTTCCTCTAAATTAAATGAGTGGTTTTTATTAGTCTTGCAACCTAAAATCAATAAGGTCAGCATAATGAAACAGGAAAATCTGGAATAAAAAATCATTGAAATACTTTATTAATTGAATATTAAACTACCTATTCTTACATAGGTGCTACCTTCCTCCAGGGCAATCAGGTAATCATCAGACATACCACATGAAATTTCATTGAAGGAATTATTATTTGAAAAATAATCTCGTTTTAATTCATCAAAAAATTGTCTTAGTTGCTTGAATTCAATTCGAATCTGGGTTTTATTTTCTGTATTTGTAGCCATTCCCATGACCCCCCTGATTTGGATATTTTTAATATCTTCAAATTCTTTAGATGATAATATTTCATGTACTTCCTGAGCTAAAAATCCTTGTTTTGTATCTTCTGCTGCAATTTTACATTGAATGAGGCAATCTTGGATAATATGATTATTTTTAGCATGTTTGTTGATCTCTTGTAATAAAGACAGAGAATCAACGGAATGAATCAAATCAACACCAGGAATAATAGCTTTAACTTTGTTTTTTTGTAAAGTTCCAATTAAATGCCAAGAAATATCATTGCCGTGTAAATCTCTTTTGGAAACTAATTCCTGGACTCTATTTTCAGCAAATATCTTTTGGCCCCAACCTCGAACAATTTCAATTTCATCGTAACTTCTATATTTGGAGACTACAATTAATTTAGCGCCAAAAGGAGAAATATTTTTAATTATATCTTGATAATTTTGAGGATTCATTTTTGTATATTTCAGAATAAACCATGTAATTGAGTTCTAACAGATTGAATTATTGCGCCTAAATCTTCCTGTTTATTGACAAAATCCAGCTCATCTGTTGATATAATTAACAATCTACCCAATTTATATTGACTAATCCAATTTTCGTATCTTTCATTTAGTTTTTTTAAATAATCAATACTAATACTACCCTCATAGTCCCTTCCTCTTGTTTGGATATGATCTACCAATGTGGGAATACTTGCTTTCAAATAAATCAATAAATCTGGAGGTTGTATATTCTCGGTCATAGACTGGAAAAGAGAGGTATAATTTTTAAAATCCCTTCCAGTCATCAAACCCATATCATGCAGATTTGGAGCAAAAATATTGGCATCCTCATAGATGGTGCGATCTTGTATCACGGTAATATCTCCATTTAATATTTGCATGATCTGATTATATCGGGTATGTAGAAAATATATCTGAAGATTAAAAGACCATCTTCTCATATCGGTATAAAAATCAACCAAATAAGGATTATCATCTGTACTTTCATAATGTACCTGCCAACCAAAATGCTTTCCTAACTGAGAGCATAAGGTTGTTTTTCCTGCACCGATATTACCTGCAATGGCAACATGTTTAATTTGAGGGATTAATTCCAAGGGTTTAGTTTTTAGCTCCTGATTAATTATGCCGCGAAAATACAACAAGGTTGACACCTTCCCAAAAATTTATTTCCAGCTTTGTTCTATATTTGTGCGTTTGACGAATAAATAGCTATAAACTTCTATAAACTTGTTATGAAAATAGACAAAACCTTAATTTTGAAACTTGAAGAATTAAGTAGGTTGCAGTTGTCGGAAGAAGAGCGAAATGCAATGATTACTAATTTATCAGATATGTTAAAATTAGTTGAGAAATTAAGAGAATTGCCAACTCAAAATGTTGAACCCATGATTTATATAAATGATGAGGTAAATATTTGGAGAGAAGACGAAACAGAAAATTTAATCTCTACTGAAAAAGCATTAAGTAACGCACCTGAAGCACATGAAAACTTTTTTAGTGTGCCTAGGGTTATTAAATTGAATAACAAGTAAGTTTAAATAAACTAAAATGAAAAAAGAGCCCCTTATTTCCTTTGAAAACCTTCGGAAAACTTATATCATGGGCGATACTGAAGTGAAAGCATTGCAGTCAGCAAGCCTTAATATTTATAAAAATGAGTACGTAGCTTTAATGGGTCCCTCTGGTTCAGGAAAATCTACCTTGATGAATCTCCTAGGTTGTCTTGATACTCCGTCTTCTGGAATTTATGTCTTGAATGGCAGTAATGTGGCTAATATGGGTGATACGGAATTAGCTGTTGTAAGGAATAAGGAAATTGGGTTTGTTTTTCAGACCTTCAATTTATTGCCCCGACTATCTGCTTTAGAAAATGTTGCTTTGCCTCTTGTTTATGCAGGTATTCCTAAAAGTGTGAGACTTAAAAAGGCGGAAGAAATGCTTGCGGCTGTGGGATTAAAAGATAGGATGGATCATAAACCAAATGAACTTTCTGGTGGTCAAAGACAAAGAGTGGCCGTCGCCAGAGCCCTAGTTAATAATCCTTCTATTATACTTGCCGATGAACCTACCGGTAATCTGGACTCCAAAACTTCTTATGAAATTATGCAACTTTTTGATGAGATTCATAAGGCTGGAAATACCATTATTTTAGTGACTCACGAACCTGACATTGCTGCACATGCTCATAGAATTGTTAAACTTAAAGATGGCTTCATTGAAAGTGATGTCATCAATCAATCAATTCAAAGTTTTCAAAATCCTGTGTAATTTTTTTGATTATTATGAAGATATATACCAAAAATGGAGATTTGGGTAAAACATCTCTGATCGGGGGAAACCCAATTTTAAAGAATAATATTCGAATTGAAGCCTATGGTGGTGTTGATGAGTTAAATGCCTGGATAGGGCTCTTAGCTGATTTGATGGAGGAAGAATCAACTATTCAGTTTCTGAGGTACATTCAGAATCAGTTGTTTGTCGTTGGATCTAAATTGGCAACTCCTGCTGGTAGTTCCTTTAAAGCGCCTGAACTTGAAGTAGGTTTGTTAAATAAACTGGAGAATGAAATTGATAAAATGGATGCTCTTTTATCTCCATTGACTAATTTTATTTTACCTGGGGGGCATCTTACCATTTCATATTGTCATCTTGCACGTGTGGTTTGTAGAAGGGTGGAAAGAAATATTGTTTCACTTTCGGAAATAGAGCCCATTGATAATCAAATACTTGCTTTTATAAATCGATTTTCTGACTATTTATTTACTTTAGCCAGATATCATTCGAAAAAGCTTAACGTGAAAGAAATCGTTTGGAAAGCGACCTAAAATAAATTTTGATTTCTTTTAATTTCTTATAAATTTGTAGGGCAATTTAAAATATGCCTTCAAATACAGTTTTTTCGGTAAATACATTTCGCCTTTTATCTATAATAATCTTCACGGGATTAATCGTTTTCTCTTTATTTGTGTATTTTGAAGTATTTAATACAGTTGATTTCTATAATCTCCTCGGATTAACTACCATACTAGTTTGTATTTTCTCCTTGCTTACTCTTGTTATTTTTCAATCCTTAAAAGTTGACGAAACTTTACCTGGATCTGTCTTTTTTTTGTTAGGCTGGATTCCTTTTTTTGTTCTTTTTGCTAATATTCTCTGTCAGTTTAATGATGATTTATTATATACCCTTCCTTTTGGAATTATATTATTGGTGAATAATTATTTCTATAATCAAAGTCTATCATTTGCCATTTACCTATCGGCCTTATTAATTATTTCCCTATTCTTAAGTACCCCAGCTGAATGGTTGTTTTTACAAATTTTCATTGGGTTATTAATTATATTTCTTCCTTTTGGCAGCAAAAAACCGCATTTTATTATTGGAAGTGTTTTTATAGTTAACATCGCTTCCTTTATATTATTAGGAAGTTTGAAACTGATGAATTCATCTTTAGGTCATTCATTTGGTTATTTATTTTTTTTAGTCTTTATTCAAACATTTTTATTACTTGTTACCTATTTAATCATTCCGGTTTTAGAGAAATTATTTTCTTTTACTTCTTCATTTTCATTAATGGAGTTGGGAAGTTTAGATAATTTTTTATTAAAAGAGTTAGCTGAAAAAGCACCAGGAACTTATCAGCATTCTATACAAGTAAGTTATTTAGCTGAATTAGCAGCGCAGAAAATTCACGTTAACAGTTTATTATGTAAAGTAGGAGGATTATACCATGATATTGGTAAAATGATAAATCCTGAATATTTTAATGAAAACATGCAAAGTGTGAATCCCTACGAAAATCAATCCTTTAATAGAAGTGCGGAACTCATCATTAAACATGTTAATGACGGTATTGAAATAGGTAAAAAGCACCGTTTACCTCATGTTATCATTGACTTCATACGAACGCATCACGGAACAACTAAAGTGGAATATTTTTATAGGATGTTTAAATCTTCTTCAGAGGATTGCCAGGGAAATGATGCTGATTTCACTTATCCAGGTCCGAAACCATCAACCAGAGAACAATCTATTGTTATGTTGGCAGATACGGTAGAAGCCGCTTGCCGCAGTCTGAAAAATCCCACAGAGAATGATATGTTTGGTCTAATAGACAGACTGATAGAAAATAAAATTAAACTTGGTCAATTTCAAGAATCTAGGTTATCCTTTGAAGAACTGGAAATTTGTAAAGAAGTATTTAAAGATTATATAAAGACCTTTTATCATCAAAGAATTACTTATCCCGAACTTATTAGTTCGGGACAAGAATTTCTTTAGTAATTATTTTTTTATCAAGGGTAAAATTATTCTTGATGGATATTTTGAGCTATGATGAACTTTATTTTTAGCAATAAGCCCTTTACTTTCATCATAATTATTTCCACCTGTATTTAGGTTTCTATCAAATCGTGGAAAATTACTGCTTGAAATTTCAATTCTAATCTGATGTCCTTTTGGAAAAAAGTTACTGGTTGAAAGAGCAGAAAGTTTCACTTCATAAACTTTATCTTTTTCCATAAAAACTTCCTTGTCATAACCTTCTCTATATCTTACTCTCTGTATGGTTTCATCAAGATTATAAGCCTTCCCGTCAGGATAAACATCAATTAATTTTAAGGTAAAATCTGTGTCTTTAGCATCAGATGAAACAAAAAGAATAGATTCAATAAAGCCACTAATTTCAACATCTTCTGTTAATGGAGGGGTGGAATATACCAATATATCTTCTCTTAATTCCATCGTTTGCTGGTCAAAAGATCCACCTTGAATAGCATTTCCAATACAACAAACATTTCCTCCAAAAGAAGGTACTGGATTGGCAGGATCATAAACAAATTCATCAGTTTGATCAGCTTTAGGCGCTGCCAGTAAAAGGCTACCATTTCCATTTCTGGTGTTTGCCTTACCAGCACTGTTAAGATAGTAAGTAGTAGGCTTTGCTTCAACAGGAGGCCATGTTTCACTTTGTTGCCATTTATTAGTTCCCATTGTGAAATATTGCACCCTTGGCATTTTATTTTTAATCCCATTTTCTTCCGACTTTAACCAGTAATCAAACCAGCTGTAAGTCAATGCATCATAATCAAGTCTGGCATCTCCCATACTTCTTTCGCCAACAATGGTGTTTTCTGTAGCTCTTTTGAAGGAACAATGTAGGGTAGGTGCAATAACAAGGTATTGATTATCGGCTGCTTTTGGAAACTTTGATTTATCTCTTAAGAGGTTAAATAAAGCTATGTTTGGAGTAGATGCCACATCATACCAGGATACAAACCAATAGGATGGCTTATTAAATGCCATATTGTCATGGAAAAGTCCTCCTTGATACCACTTAGGATCATTTGGTTTTCTGCGAATCATATCCTCATAAATGCCAACTGGTCCATCTACATTTTTAATAATATCTTGAACTGGCAGATGTTTAAGAGCAACTGTCCAATCTACCTTTGGGCTTTCTGGGGCTAAATCAAAATTTCTTGATACTCTGATTAATTCTTCTTGTGTGATATCTACAGGAAACATTGGCCTGACGCGGTCATTTTGAACACCGTAAAGCCATGATGTAAATAACATTTGCTGAGCACCTCCTCTAAACCAGTTTCCTTGTTCGTACAAATTTCCAATTCTTCCAACACCTGCACCAAATCCTTGAGGTATTAATGCGGTATGCGCAGGGTGATCCAGTGATGCGACAGCCATTTGCCATTCTGCAGTGGAAGAGCAGCCTATTGTTCCTATTTTTTTATTAGACCATTCCTGTGAAGAAATCCAGGTGAATGCATCATATCCATCGGTCGTCGGGGTACCCAATATATCCCAGACACCTTCTGAAAAAAAGCGTCCTCTTTCATTTTGTACTATAAAAACATACCCTTTTTTTACCGCATCATAAGCTGCTTCATATTGCCTGATCATTTCCTTACCATCAATCCATTGATTGAAATTATAAGGTGTTTTTGAGAGAATAACTGGATATTTACCAGGACTTTTAGGTCTGTAAATATCAGTGGCAAGTCTGATACCATCTCTCATAGGCATCATAACTTTTTGATCTACAACGGCAATCTCTTTTAATTTTTCTAAAGAGATTGTTCCGGTTTGCCCAAATAAAACAAAGGGCAATAAAAAAATAAAGAATAAATGCTTTTTCATATTTTGGGTTTTAAATTGATTTTTCTGCTTTTCCAACATAATTAAAAGGGCTTATATTCTTTAATTCCTTTTTAATGTTGGCATCTACTTGAAGTTGTTCAATAAATTGATGAATATCCTTTTCTGAAATTTGATTAACGCCCCGAGTTAGTTCTTTTAATGCTTCATAAGGCTTAGGATAACCTTCCCTGCGAAGTATTGTCTGAATTGCTTCTGAAACCACCATCCAGTTATTATTTAAATCGCCCGCAATCTTTTCTTCTTGAACTAATAATTTCGATATTCCCTTTTCTATAGATTTAAAGGCTATTAAAGTATGCGCAAATGGAACGCCTGTATTTCTTAGAACGGTACTATCTGTTAGGTCGCGTTGCAATCGCGATATGGGTAATTTTTCTGCCAAATGTTGGAAAATTGCATTAGCAACACCTAGATTTCCTTCTGCATTTTCAAAATCAATTGGATTCACTTTATGAGGCATCGCAGAGGATCCGATTTCTCCTGCTATTGTTTTTTGTTTAAAATAATCCATTGATATATAGGTCCAGATGTCCCTGGAAAAATCTATCAAAATAGTGTTAATCCGTTGTAGGTTATGAAAAAGGGCTGCAAGATTGTCATAATGTTCAATTTGTGTGGTTGGTTTAGATCGTTCTAATCCAATGGAAGATAAAAATTCTTCCGCAAAAATATGCCAGTTAATATTTGGGTATGCCACATAATGAGCATTAAAATTTCCAGTAGCTCCACCAAATTTACCATTGAGAGGGATTTTTTTAAGTTGTTCTAATTGAACTTTGATCCGGGACGCAAAAACGCCCATTTCTTTTCCCAATGTAGTTGGCGATGCTGGTTGTCCATGTGTTCTTGCTAACAAGGGTATATTAAACCAGGAATCTTCCATTCCCTTTATTTTTAAACTCAGGTTCTCTATGTTTGGAATATAGATATTTCCCAAATATTCTTTAATAGATAAAGGGATAGCTGTATTATTAATGTCCTGAGAGGTTAATCCGAAATGTATCCATTCAGCTACTTCAGCTAAGCCCATTTCATTGAATTTATCTTTCAAATAATATTCAACTGCTTTAATATCATGATTTGTGGTAATTTCAATTTTCTTTATTTTTTCAGCCTCATGAAGGTCAAATTTCGAAAGAATGTTTAAAATAGACTCTTTGTTTGATGCAATAAGGTTTGAACCTTTAAAAGAAATTTGATTTGATAATTTTAAGAGATAATGAATTTCGATATAAACTCTATATTTTATTAAAGCGTATTCACTAAAATAAGGTGAAAGTTCTTTAGTCTTGTCGGCATAACGGCCATCAATAGGTGAAATTGCGTTTAACATAAGATAGTTTAAAGGTTTATATACTTTTTAAGAGGGTATCAAAATCTACATTATCTGCAATGAGTTCAATGGCACGTTTAGATTTCCAAGGGGTTCGATTATTAATTTTAACTTCAATTCTACTTACTTTGACTACTGAGCCATAAGTATCAAGTAAAGTTGTAATAACGGGTATTTTATGTGTTTTAAGATAGGGGAGATTTAATTCTTCCGGGTCAATCCATTTATGTTGCCTGCCATCACTGGTAATAATAACGCCTGATAGAGGTGATTTTTTAAGTCCCTTAGCAGCCGTTATCGCTCTTATTTTTTTAATAGCTTCACCAATTCTTTTAATGCTTGTAACGAGTAATAAATTTTCTGTAGCTGCAAATTCTTCCGCATCTATCAGAGAGCCAGCTATAAAATCTTCGATTCTATTATTCATATATTCCTCGTTTAAAACCACTCGGCCTTCGACAGCTTGTCTAATCGCTTCCATAATGGGGAGAGAAAGGGAATTGTCGTATGGAAGTACGCCTAATAATTTTAAATTCAACTGCTTTAATTTGATGTTAAGATAATGTTCTATTTCCTCTTTTTTTTCAGGTTTAACTTTATTTACGATAATTCCTAAAATGGGAACATTTTCTTCTCTAAAAAGCGAAAGGTTCATATTTAACATGTCAATCGTGCTGCCAATGCCCCCTTCTACTACCATGATTACCCCTGCATTTAATAATTTTGCGACTTTGGCATTTGATAAATCTACAATACTACCAACACCCGGGTGACCGGTTCCTTCATATACCACGATATCATATTGCTCGCTTAATTCCCTATGAGCATTCATTAATTTCTCTTCGAAATTAAATTTCCCTGGATTATCTAAAAATTCTTTAGTAACACCCTTTCCCAAAATAACGGGACTATGAATTTCTGGTTTCATCCTAAATCCTATAACTTCTGAAAATAAAACTGCGTCTTTATCTGCAATAGTACCATTTAAGGAAACAAATTTTTGACCTACAGGTTTACAATAACCTGTATTATAACCCTTTGCAAGTAAATTAGCTACAATTCCCAAGGTTGAAGTTGTTTTACCAACATGCTGACTTGAGGCTGCAACATAAATATATTTACAGGCAAAACCATCCAACTGTATCATTTTTTCAATGCTTTATATGTTATTAAAATACTTTCAAATTATTTTAACCCTAAATTTCAGTGATTAATTTGACATTATTATTTTTTTTACAATACTTTTGAGGTTTGATTCAAAAATCAATTCTTGAATATAACATTTTATTATGCCCAAACATCTTCTTATTGTTGAGTCCCCCGCTAAAGCAAAAACCATTGAAAAATTTCTGGGTGGCGATTTTACTGTTAAATCAAGTTATGGTCATATCAGAGATTTAGAAAAAGGAAACAGTGCAGTTGATGTAACCAAGGATTTTAAACCTCATTACATTATATCACCTGAAAAACTAAAGTTAGTAAAAGATTTAAAGGATGCAGTCAAAAAGGTTGATGAGGTTTGGTTAGCAACGGACGAGGATCGTGAGGGTGAAGCTATTTCCTGGCATTTATGTGAAGTGCTAAATCTTGATATTTATCAAACAAAGAGGATTGTATTCAGAGAAATTACTAAACCTGCCATAACCAAGGCCATTCAATCCCCAAGAAAGTTAGATTTAAATCTGGTTAATGCTCAGCAAGCTAGAAGAATCCTGGATAGATTGGTTGGTTTTGAATTATCTGAAATCCTTTGGAGAAAAGTTAAAGGAAAACTATCGGCAGGAAGAGTACAATCGGTTGCAGTTAAATTAATAGTCGAAAAGGAGAGAGAAATAAATCAATTCAATTCAGAACTGTTCTTTAAAGTTGAAGCCTTTTTCTCTGTGTTTAATGAATTGGGCAAATCTGTAATATTAAAATCTGAACTTACAAATAAATTATCAGGAATATCCCAGGCTAGTGATTTTCTAAATCAATGTATTGGTGCTCAATACCATATTCAGTCTATTGAGGTTAAACCGCTGACCCGAAAACCTGCTCCTCCGTTTACTACTTCGACCTTACAACAAGAAGCGAGTAGAAAATTAGGATTTTCAGTTCAACGAACAATGATTGTTGCCCAAAAATTATATGAGGCTGGTCATATTTCATACATGAGAACTGATTCAACAAATCTAAGTGAGCAAGCTATTCAAGCTATTGAAACTGAAATTACCAGTTCTTTTGGAGCAAAATATGCAACGCCACGCAGATATAAAAGTAAATCAGCAAACGCTCAAGAGGCCCACGAAGCGATAAGACCTACTTATTTTGAAAAAGCGCAGATATCTGGGGATAGAGATGAATCCAGACTTTATGAACTTATTTGGAAGAGAGCGATGGCATCGCAGATGGCTGAGGCTGTTCTGGAGAAAACTTTAGTTAAAATAGGAATTTCAACGCTTCCAAAAGCAGTACTTCAAGCAGAAGGTGAAGTTTTAAAATTTGATGGGTTTTTAAAACTTTATCTGGAATCTAATGATGATGAAGACGAAGATGAAGTGAAAGGTATGTTACCACCTCTTAAAGTTAATCAGGAACTTCCATTAAAAGAAATGAAAGCTACAGAGAGACAAACCAGAGGCCCTTCAAGATATTCCGAAGCTGGGTTAGTAAAAAAATTAGAAGAATTAGGTATTGGTAGACCCTCAACCTATGCTCCTACTATTAGTAAAATTATGGAAGAGGGCAGGGGTTATGTGGTTAAAGAATCAAAAGATGGGGTAGAACAGATTTTTCAAGTATTGAAACTTGAAAATGATAAAATTACTACGCTTACTTTAAAGGAAAATACGGGTTCCTTTAAAAATAGATTAGTACCTACAGATATGGGAATTACAGTCGCAGATTTTCTCGATGAAAATTTTGTCGAAATTATGAACTATTCCTTTACCGCTGATATTGAGGAAAAGTTTGATGAAATAGCCTTTGGGAAAATTTCATGGACTAAGATGTTAAATGATTTTTATTTCCCTTTCCATGATCTTGTTGTCCAAACCATGGAAAGTGCCTCAAGACCTACCAGGGAAAGAATTCTCGGTAAAGATCCAATAACTGGGTTAACTATCTTAACAAGAATGACGAGAGTTGGTCCTGTTGTGCAAATGGGAGCACAAGATGAATTGAAACCTGACGAAAAACCAAAATATGGTAATTTAGTAGCCGGTCAGTCTATCGAAACACTTACTTTTGATGAGGCTCTTCTCCTATTTTCGTTGCCGAGAGACCTGGGAACTTATCTGGAGGAAAAAGTTTCTATCGGAAAAGGTAAATTTGGACCTTATGTTAAATTTGGTGAAAAATTCATTTCTATTCCCAAATCAAATGATCCCTTTACTTTAACGTTGGACGACGCGATCTTGTTAATTGATCAAAAGGAGAAGGAAGATGCCCCAGTCTATAATTACCAGAATATTCCCGTTACTAAAGGAAAAGGTAGATTTGGCCCATTCCTTAAATGGAAAGATTTTTTTATCAATATTCCCAAAAAATACAATCCCGATATTATTTCTGAAAAAGAAATGGAGGAACTTATTATTGCTAAAATTAATAAGGAGAACACCAGATTCATTCAACAATGGGAATCACAAAACATTAGTATTGAAAGAGGTCGTTGGGGACCTTTTATTCGTTTTAAAAAGGAAATGATTTCTTTTCCTAAAACTGATGGGGTCAAAGTGGATGATGATATGGCTGCTCAATTTGATATAGAGGCTATTAAGAAGATTATTGAAAAGCAATTACCAGATGCATTTAAGGTGAAAACAACGGCAAAAAAATCTAAAGCTAAATAATTTATCAATGGAGAAATCAAACGAAAACCTGGATTTACAGGAAATGGAGAATTCAATGAATATTGAGTTATCTGAAGATATAGCAGAGGGAATCTATTCCAATTTAGCCGTCATTTCACATAGTAATGCCGAATTTGTGATAGATTTTATCCTTTTAGTTCCAAATGTACCAAAGGCTAAAGTCAAATCTAGAATTATTTTGACCCCTCAACATGCTAAAAGATTGCTTGGTGCAATGGCTGATAATATTAAAAGATATGAATCTCAATTTGGTGAAATTATTGATCCAAATGCTAATAATTATATTCCGCCAATGCACTTTACAACAAGGGGAGAAGCCTGATTAATTTGAAAAGGCTAAGAGTTCAATCTCAAATATTAGGACACTTTTTCCAGGTATACTTCCTGATCCATAAGGTCCGTATCCTAAGTTTGAAGGTATGATAAAAGTTCCCTTGCCTCCCTTCTTTAACAAAGGAATGGCAATTCTCCAGCCTGAAATTAAACCTGAAAGTTGAAAAGTGGCTGTTTTACCTGTGGCTGTTTGGTCAAAAACAGTGCCGTCTGTTAAAGTGCCTTTATATTTTACTTCTACAGTAGCCGTTGGTGAAGGATTGTTCCCAGTTCCAGGTGTAATAATATTGTAATGAATTCCACTTGGATCTTTGGTCATTGTTAAACTTTTTGAAGTTAAATAATTTAATATAACTTCCTGATCAACCATATCCTGATCAACTACTTCTTTAGTACATGAAGAAAAAATCGAGGCCAAAATGATTAAAAATCCTAATTGTTTCATATATTTTTTTTGCAAAAGTAAATAAATTTTATGACTAACAAAGAAATTGCTCAGACATTCCAGCTTTTAGCAAATCTCATGGAATTGCACGATGGAGACCCATTTCGCATTCGATCCTATCAATTTGTCTATCAAAATATTAAAAATTTAGATCTTCCTTTATCCGATCTTCCTGCCTCTGAAATGGCAAATATTAAGGGGATTGGTAAATCAATAGCAAATCAAATTACATCCATTTTACAAACAGGTGAATTACCTGCTTTACAGCAATTAATTGAAATCACCCCGCCAGGTATTCTTGAATTACTTAAAATAAAAGGGTTTGGGCCTAAGAAAATTAAGCAACTTTGGTCTGAACTTAGTATTGAAACACCTGGAGAGCTTCTCTATGCTATTCAAGAAAACAGATTGCTTTCTTTGAAAGGTTTCGGCCAGAAATCTCAAGATGAGTTGCATAAACAAGTACTCTTTCTTCTCGCCCACCAAAATTTAATTCTTTTTCCTGATCTGATGAAGGAGGCGGATGAATTTTTAACTGCTTTTAGGGCTTTTTATCCAGCTATAACCATCGAATTAACAGGTGATCTGAAACGTAAGTTACCCTACTCTGGGAACATTGAATTTATCATCGATGGGTTTCCATTAGACATTGATTTTACGCCTATTCCTGATTTTTTAGTCATCGAATCAAATACAAATCAAGTAGACGGAAGTTGGAAATCCCATTTTAAAATAAAATTATATTTTTCGGAAAAGGAAAAATTTGCAAATAAATTAATGGTTTATACGGGTAATACTCTTTTTATAGAAAGTCTGCCTTTCAATTTGGTATCTCCCGAATCCCCAGATTTATTAAATGAAAAGGAAGTTTTTACTTTCCTAAATTCAGGATTTATTCCTCCTGAACTGAGAGAATATGCATTTTCTGAGGTTTCTGATGGAAATTTATTGGAAAATTTAATTCAGATTACAGATATAAAAGGAGTAGTGCATACCCATTCCAAATATAGCGATGGCTCTAATTCAATAGAAGAAATGGCCAATGCAGCTAAAAATGAAGGATATTCCTATTTGGTTATGACAGATCATTCTCAGGCTGCATTTTATGCCAACGGGTTAAAATGGGAAAATATTCAACAACAACATCTTGAAATTGATACCTTAAATATAAAAAAGGATGATTTCCGAATTCTTAAAGGTATAGAATGTGACATTTTATCTTCTGGTGACCTCGATTATGATGAAGATATACTGCGTACCTTTGATGTTGTTATTGCTTCCGTTCATAGTGTATTGAAAATGAATGAAGAAAGAGCTATGTCAAGGTTAATTAAGGCCATTGAAAATCCATTTACCCATATTTTAGGCCATCCAACAGGCAGATTATTATTAACCAGGCCAGGTTATCCACTAGATATGGAAAAAATAATTGATGCTTGCAGTGCAAATAAGGTGTCTATAGAGTTAAATGGAAATCCAAGAAGATTAGATCTCGATTGGCATTGGATTCCTTATGCAATGAATAAGGAGGTTCAAATATCAATAAATCCTGATGCCCATTCGATAAAAGGAATTATGGATATTCGTCATGGGGTCAATATGGCAAGGAAGGGTAAATTGTTGAAAAAATATTGCTTAAATGCTTTAGATGTAAACTCATTTTTAACAGCCTTAAAAAAATAAAATTAACGGCTTGTTAACAAAAAAAATAGATGACATCTTATGATTTTGAATTATTGTACCTATTTTTGCGAAAGATTTAAGATTTCTTAATTTTTAAAAAAATGATTATGAACAAAAATAGTTTTTTCTTGATGTTATTTGTTGCATCAACGTTTTTAGTAAGCTGTGATTCTAAAGGTGATGTAAGAGATGCTGCCCGTGATAGTTTAAGTCCTGAAGCAACTACTACATCTGCTACAGCAACTGATCCAACGGCAATGCCTTCAGAAACACCAAGCGGACCTACAACAACAGTTACCTTTTCTGAAGAAAGATTTAATTTTGGAACTGTTACAGCTGGTGAAAAAGTTCAGCACAATTTCAAAATTAAGAATACTGGCAAGGAACCTTTAATCATTACAAACGCGAGCAGTAGCTGCGGCTGTACTGTTCCAGAATGGCCAAAAGAGCCTATTGCCCCAGGCAAGTCAAGTGAAATTAAAGTTGTTTTTGATAGTAATGGAAAAAGTGGCGCTCAAAGTAAAAGAGTTACTATTGTAGCTAATACTAATCCTCCTGAATCTTTCATTTATCTAGAAGGAGATGTTTCAGGAGCTGCACCTCAAGGAAATTAATAAAAACTAAAATAACAAAGGGAACTTCCACAAGGAGTTCCCTTTTTTTGTATTATGCTGAATCTCTATTTGTCTCTAATTAAATTTAGCCATACTATATTCGCCTTGCCATTTGCTTTCATCGGATTTTATCTGGCATACATAAAATATCACCCGAATGATTTTTTATTAAAATTTTTGTTGGTTCTCTTGGCAATGGTTTTTGCCAGAAGTGCGGCTATGGCTTTTAATCGATATATTGACAGAAATATTGATTCAAATAATCCAAGGACAAAAGATAGAGAAATTCCATCAGGTAAAATTTCTGCCAATGCTGCCAAATTTTTTATCATTTTAAATGTAATTGGTTTTATTTTAAGCACTTTCTTTATAAATAATTTATGTTTTTATTTATCACCCATTGCCTTAATGGTAGTACTTGGTTATAGCTATACCAAAAGGTTTACTTGGTTATGTCATTATGTTTTGGGTCTTGGCCTATCTTTAGCACCCATAGGGGCTTATCTGTCCATCAGTGGACAGTTTGATTATTTAACTGTTGTATTGGGAATCAGCGTATTTTTTTGGGTTGGAGGCTTCGATATAATATATGCCCTTCAAGACGCCTCCTTCGATATATCCTTTAGATTAAAATCAATTCCAGCTCATTTTGGGGTAAAAAAAGCAATATTTATTTCTAGAATATCTCATTTTTTATCGGCAATTTTTCTCCTTTTTGCCATAATTATGATGGATAATCAATATCCTAATATTGGCATTTTATCCTGGTTTGCCGTTTCTTTCTTTATTTTAATGCTCATTAGACAACATTTATTAGTAAATGGAAAAGACCTGTCGAAAATCAATCAAGCTTTTTTTGTCTCAAATGGTTTAGCAAGTATATTATTGGGAGCCTTTATTATTACAGATCTACTTTATTAATACAGATTACAGAATCTCCAACTTTAAGACTATTAACCCCAGTTCTTTTTTCCCAACAAGCATTTAAACCGAATATAATTTTTTTATCTTTTAAATACTTCTTAGACATTAATGGTAATATTTCTTCATTAATAATCTGGCTGTCAGGTTCTATGCTAATTACTTGGCAGCGTGCACAGGGTTTAAAAGAATTAAATTTGTGATCGTTGATAGTTAAATATTTCCAGTTAAACTCCTCGTTAGCTAACCCCCCTTTAATGACAATATTAGGTCTGAAATGATAAATAGAAACTTTTTTTTCTAACTCATTGTTTAACATTTCCAAA